>WBZO01000258.1_pt1 | contig 127040 bp, 122 predicted proteins | sample 5204261 | NCBI WGS metagenome assembly WBZO01 (sample SAMN12412400, study PRJNA552823) | activated sludge metagenome | isolation source: activated sludge from anammox sidestream of wastewater treatment plant... | place: USA: North Carolina | collected 2017-09 | reverse complement strand
GGGCAGGAAGTGCATCTCGACCTTGATCACGCCGTCGCCCTCGCAGGCCTCGCAGCGGCCGCCGCCGGCGCCCGAGCCGACGTTGAAGCTGAAGCGCCCGGCGCCGTAGCCGCGCTCGCGTGCGGCCGGCACCTCGGCGAAGAGCTCGCGGATGGGCGTGAAGAGGCCGGTGTAGGTCGCCGGGTTGCTGCGCGGCGTGCGTCCGATCGGGCTCTGGTCGACGTTGATGACCTTGTCCAGCCGCTCGAGGCCGTCGATGCGCTCGTGCGGCGCCGGCTCGGCCTGGCTGCCATAGAGCTTCCTCGCCACCGCGGCGCAGAGCGTGTCGTTGACGAGCGTGCTCTTGCCCGACCCCGAGACGCCGGTGACGCAGGTGAAGAGGCCCAGCGGGATCTCGACGTCGATGTTCTTCAGGTTGTTGCCGCGCGCGCCGACGATGCGCAGTGCGCCTGCGTTCGCGTCCGGCGCACGGCGCGCCTCCGGCACCTCGATCCTCAGCGCCTTCGCGAGGTAGCGCCCGGTCAGCGACTCGGCGTTCGCCGCCACCATGGCGGGCGTGCCCTGCGCGACGACGCGCCCGCCGTGCACGCCGGCCCCCGGCCCCATGTCGATCACGTGTTCGGCGGCGCGGATCATGTCCTCGTCGTGCTCGACGACGAGGACCGAGTTGCCGAGGTCACGCAGCCGCCGCAGCGTGCCGATGAGGCGCTCGTTGTCGCGCTGGTGCAGGCCGATGCTGGGCTCGTCGAGAACGTACATCACGCCCGAGAGGCCCGAGCCGATCTGCGAGGCCAGGCGGATGCGCTGCGCCTCGCCGCCGGAGAGCGTGTCGGCGCTGCGCTCGAGGCTGAGGTAGGGCAGGCCGACGTCGTTGAGGAAGCGCAGGCGCGAGCGGATCTCGCGCACCACCTTGTCGGCGATCTCGGCGCGCGCGCCGGCGAGTTCCAGCTCGTCGAACCAGGCCAGGGCCTGCGCCAGCGTCGCGCGCTCGACCTCGTAGATGGCCTTGCCCGGCGCACTGCTGCCCGCGGCGTCGAGCCGCACGTGGCGCGCCTCGGTCCGCAGCCGCGTGCCGTGGCAGGCCGGGCACTCGCGCGCGGCGAGGTAGCGCGAGAGTTCCTCGCGCACGGCGGGCGAATCGGTCTCGTGCAGGCGGCGTTCGAAGTTGGGGAGGATGCCTTCGAACGGATGCGCGCGGCGCACCGAGCGCACGCGCCCCGAAGCGCCTTCGGCGCGGTAGACGAACTCGACCGCCTCCTCGCCCGAGCCGTACAGCAGCACCTGTCGCGCGCGCGGCGGCAGTTGCTCGAACGGCGTTTCGATGTCGAAGCCGTAGTGATCGGCAACGCTCTGCAGCAGGCTGAAGGTGTAGGCGTTGCGCCTGTCCCAGCCCTTCACGGCGCCGGCGGCGAGGCTGAGGGAAGGAAAGGCGACGACGCGCGCCGGGTCCAGGCGCGTCACCTGCCCCAGGCCGTCGCACTGCGGGCAGGCACCCTGCGGGGAATTGAACGAGAACAGCCGCGGCTCGAGTTCGGCGAGCGCGAAGCCGCACACCGGGCAGGCGAAGCGGTTGCTGAAGACCTGCTCGCGCGGCGGCGCGTCCGGCGCCCGCTCGCCCTCGTCGCCCCTCGTCTCCAGCGCCAGCGCGCGCCCGTCGGCCAGGCGCAGCGCCGCCTCGAAGCTCTCGGCCAGGCGTTGCCGGACCTCCGGACGCACGCGCAGGCGGTCGACGACGACGTCGATGTCGTGCTTCTCGGTCTTCTTCAGCGCCGGCAGCGCATCGACCTCGACGATGCGCGGCGGCCGCCCGCCGCTGCCGATGCGAAAGCGCACGTAGCCGCGTGCCTGCATGTCCTGCAGCAGCTCGGCGAACTCGCCCTTGCGCTCGCGCACCACGGGCGCCAGGACCATGAGTCGCGACTCCGCGGGCCACTCGAGCACGGCGTCGACCATCTGCGAGACGCTTTGCGCCTGCAGCGGCAGGCCGTGCTCGGGGCAGTAGGGCGTTCCCGCGCGCGCGTACAGCAGCCGCAGGTAGTCGTGGATCTCGGTGATCGTGCCGACCGTCGAGCGCGGGTTGTGCGAGGCCGCCTTCTGTTCGATGCTGATCGCCGGCGACAAGCCCTCGATGACGTCGACGTCGGGCTTTTCCATCAGCTGCAGGAACTGCCGCGCGTAGGTCGAGAGGCTCTCCACGTAGCGTCGCTGTCCTTCGGCGTAGAGCGTGTCGAAGGCCAGGCTCGACTTGCCCGATCCCGACAGCCCGGTGATCACGACGAGCGCCTGCTTGGGGATGTCGACGTCGATGTCCTTCAGGTTGTGCGTGCGCGCGCCGCGCACGCGCAGCGCCCGCGCTTCGCCCTCGTGGGGCGGGGGGGCGGAAGACGAAGGCGAGCTCACTGCGGCTGTGCCAGCGTGCGCAGGATCTGCTCGCCGTAGGCCTCGAGCTTCTTCGCGCCGACGCCGCCGATCGCACCCAGGGCCTGAAGCGAATCGGGGCATTCGCGCGCCATCTCGGCCAGCGCGGCATCGTGGAAGACGATGTAGGCGGGCAGGTTGTGCTGGCGCGCGACTTCGGCGCGCCAGGCCTTGAGCGCGGCGAAGCGCGCGAGGCCGGCGTCGTCCAGCGACAAGGGCGGCGGCTTCCCGGCTGCGCGGCCGTCGGCGCGCGCGCTCCTGCGTCCGCGCGGGGCCGGCTCGGCGGGCAGGCGCAGGTGCACCGGCATCGCGCCGCGCAGCACCGCGCGCGCGCTCTCGGCAAGCTCCAGCGTGTTGTACTCGCCCACCGTCTTCACGTGTCCCGCGGCCAGCAACTGGCGCAGCACGCCGCGCCACTGCGCTTCGGAGTGATCGGCGCCGATGCCGAAGGTCGAGAGCCGCTCGTGCCCGCGCTGCATCACCTTCTCCGTCCGCTTGCCGCGCAGCACGTCGATCAGGTGTCCGGCGCCGAAGCCGATGCCGCTGTGCTGGCGGAAGCGGTAGATGCACGAGAGCGCCTTGCGCGCGGCCTCGGTCGCATCCCAGGTCGCCGGCGGACTCAGGCAGTTGTCGCAGTTGCCGCAGCCGTAACGCACCCCCGCGGCCTCGGGCGCGGGATCCTCGCCGAAGTAGGCCAGCAGCCGCATGCGGCGGCAGTCGTGCGCCTCGGCCAGCGCGAGCAAGGCGTCGAGCTTGGCGCGCTGCAGGCGCTTGAAGTCCTCCTCGGCCTCGCCTTCGTCGATCATGCGGCGCTGGTTGACGACGTCGGCGAGGCCGTAGGCCATCCACGCGTCGGCGGGCAGGCCGTCGCGGCCGGCGCGGCCGGTCTCCTGATAGTAGCCCTCGATGTTCTTGGGCAGGTCCAGGTGCGCGACGAAGCGCACGTCGGGCTTGTCGATGCCCATGCCGAATGCGATCGTCGCCACCATCACCAGGCCCTCCTCGCGCAGGAAGCGGTCCTGGTTGCGGCGCCGCAGTGCGGCGTCCAGCCCCGCGTGGTACGGCAGCGCGGCGATGCCGTGCGCGCCGAGCCAGTCGGCCGTCTCCTCCACCTTGCGCCGCGTCTGGCAGTAGACGATGCCGCTGTCCCGGCCGTGCGGGCCCTGGTGCTCGTCGCGGATGAAGCGCAGCAGCTGCTGGCGCGCGTCGTCCTTCTCGACGATGGTGTAGCGGATGTTCGGGCGGTCGAAGCTGGCGACGAAGCGCTGCGCCTCCTGCAGCTGCAGCCTCTGCTGGATGTCGGCACGCGTGTGCGCGTCCGCGGTGGCGGTGAGCGCCAGGCGCGGCACGCCGGCAAAGCGCTCGTGCAGCACCGACAGGCCGAGATACTCCTCGCGGAAATCGTGCCCCCACTGGCTCACGCAGTGCGCCTCGTCGATGGCGAAGAGCGAGAGCCGGCCGCGCTCGTGCAGCGAATCGAGCATCGCGAGGAAGCGGGGCGTGAGCACGCGCTCGGGCGCGGCGTAGAGCAGCACGAGGCGACCGGCGAGCAGTTCGCGCTCGACACGGCGCGCCTGGGCAGCGTCCAGCGTGCTGTTGAGGAATGCGGCATGCACGCCCAGTTCCTCCAGCGCGCCGACCTGGTCGTGCATGAGCGCGATGAGCGGGCTCACGACCACTGCGACGCCCAGCGTGCGTGCGTGGCGCACGATCGCCGGGACCTGGTAGCACAGGCTCTTGCCGCCGCCGGTGGGCATGAGCACGAGCGCGTCGCCGCCCTCGATCACGTGCTCGACGATGGCCTGCTGCTGGCCGCGGAAGTCGGCGTAGCCGAACACCGAACGCAGCACCTGCTGCGCGGTGACGGGGGCGTCGGCGAGCGCGGCATCCATGGTCGACGGGGATGGTAATCGACGGGTCCGCACGCGGTGTGCGCCCCGGCTCCGGCGCCGCAGCGGCGGCGGCGCGTGCCCGGGAGCGGGCCGAGCAACTATGCGCGGATCAGGGTTTGCCGGCTGCAACGGCGCGATGTGGCCGATACTGGGCCATCGAGTCGCGCCCGAGATCGTCCACGGCGCGTCGCACCGCACCGGAGGATCGCATGAACACCGCAACCGGACCGATCGAAACCCTTGACGTGCGCGTCCTCGTGCCGATCGAGCGCCACAAGAAGCTGCTGAAGATGTTCCGCGACCTGCCCGTGGGCGAGAGCTTCGTCTTCGTCAACGACCACGATCCGATGCCGCTGTTCTACGAGTTCCGCTCGGCGCACGGCGACGTCGTGGGCTGGGACTACCTGCAGCGGGGCGGCACCGACTGGCGCGTGAAGGTGACGCGGCTGGAAGCCTCCAAGGGCCGCGCCGACAGCGGCGCGGCGACGCTGATGGACTTGCGCAAGGTCGACCCCAGGGCGCGCAAGTACGTCATCTCGCATCGCTACGGCATGATGGAGGAAGGCGACACGATGGAGATCCTCGCCGCCGAGGAGCCGCACGACATCCGCGCGCTCTTCGAGCAGTCCTTTCCCGGCCAGTACGCGTGGGCGGTGAAGAAGAGCGATCCCGGCGAGATCGTCGTGCACGTCACCAAGCAGGCGGCGCGGGCGACGGCGGCGGACTCGATCCCGGTCGTCGACGACTTCGACGTGCGCCCCTACCCGCCCGCGCAGCGGCACGACATGGTCTTCGGTGCCTTCGACAAACTGAAGCCGGGCCAGGCCTTCGTCTTCACCAACGACCACGACCCCAAGCCCCTCTACTACCAGATCGAGGCCGAAAGCAAGGAAGCCTTCACCTGGGAATACCTCGAGTCCGGCCCCGACACCTGGATGGTCAAGGTCGCGAAGACCGGCTGACCTGAAGGGGGGAAGGGGGCCACCGTGCGGGGGCCGCCGCCGGGGCGATGGCGGGCGGCGGGGGCGCGTCGCTATGATGCGCCGCATCCCCCAAGAGCCCCCAGGAGCGCACGATGGCCTCGGTCAACAAAGTCATTCTCATCGGCAACCTCGGCCGCGACCCGGAAGTGCGCTACGCGCCCAGCGGCGCCGCGATCTGCAACGTCACCATCGCCACCAGCCGGCAGTGGAAGGACAAGGCGAGCGGCGAGCGCCAGGAAGAGACCGAGTGGCACCGCGTCGTCTTCTACGACCGCCTGGCCGAGATCGCCGGCGAGTACCTGAAGAAGGGGCGGCCGGTCTACGTCGAGGGGCGGCTGAAGACGCGCAAGTGGACCGACAAGGACGGCATCGACAAGTACACGACCGAAATCATCGCCGACCAGATGCAGTTGCTCGGCGGCCGTGAGGGCGCAGGCGACGATGGCGGCGGCGAGCGCGCCCCGCGCAGCGCCCCTGCGGCGCGCGCCCCGGCCCCCGCACCCGCAGCGCGCCCCGCCCCCAGGAGCGCCACCGGCTTCGACGAGATGGAGGACGACGTCCCGTTCTGATCGTGCCCGGGCCGGGCGAAGGCAGGGTCGAGCCCCCCCGCCTCTTGATACCCGTCTACGTATCTGCTACGATACCCGCATGGGTATCAAGAAGCACGCTCCCGTCTCGCTCGCGGCGCTGACCGCGGTCGCCGCCCTGCTCGCCGCCGCTGCACTGCCGGCGCTCGCCCTCGAGGTGCCCGTGGTGCAGGCCAGTCCCGGCCGCGGCGGCACGAGTCTGTCGATCGAGGGGCAGATCGAGCCGCTGCGCCAGGCGACGGTGGCGGCGCAGCTCGGCGGCAACGTGCTGGAGCTGCTGGTGAAGGCCGGCGACCGCGTCAAGGCCGGGCAGCCGGTCGCGCGCATCGACGCGCGCGATGCCGCCGCCGGCGTGCTGCGCAGCGACGCCGCGCTGGCGCAGGCCGAGGCCGAGGCGCAGAACGCGCGCACGGCGCTCGAGCGTACGCGCGAGCTGCGCGCGCAGGGCTTCATCAGCCAGGCGGCACTGGACAGCGCGCAGACGCAGGCCAAGGCGGCACAAGCCGGCGTGCAGCAGGCGCAAGCGGCGCGCGCGCAGGCGACGCTGGCGCGCAGCTTTGCGGTCGTCACGGCGCCGTTCACCGGCATCGTGCTCGCGACGCACCTCGAAGCCGGCGATCTCGCCAGCGCCGGGCGGCCCATCGTCACGCTCTACGCCCCCGGTGCGATGCGAGCCACCGCGCAGGTGCCGCTTTCGCAGGCGCCGGCGGCACGCCGCGCCAGCCGCATCGAAGTCGAACTGGCCGACGGTCAGCGCGTGGTACCTGCAGCCCGCACCGAGCTTGCGGGTGCGGACCCGGTGTCGCAGACGATCGAGTGGCGGCTCGACCTGCCCGCCGCCGCGCTTCCCGGGCTGCTGCCCGGGCAGGTGGCGCGCGTGCACTTCATCGGCGCCGCCGCCGGGCCCGAAGCGCCGGCGTCGCTGCGCGTGCCCGCCCAAGCGGTGCTGCGCCGCGGCGAGCTCGCAGCCGTCTACGTCGCGCAGGGCGAGGGCTTCGCGCTGCGCGCGGTGCGCCTGGGGGCCGAGCAAGGCAGCGAGGGGGTCGAAGTGCTCGCCGGGCTGAAGAGCGGCGAGAAGATCGCGGCCAACGCGGTGCAGGCGGGGCTCGCCGGCGCGCGTCCGGCGCCTTGAACGTCCGTCGATCGAAGAAGTGGACACCGACGTGAGCACCGAAGTGAGCACCGACTCGACGCAGGGCGCAGCGAACGGCAGCCGGCGCCTGGGCGTTTCCGGCCGGCTGGCCGCCGCCTTCCAGTCCAACGCGCTGACGCCGCTGCTGGCGCTCGTGGCGCTGCTGCTGGGCCTCTTCGCGGTGCTCGTCACGCCGCGCGAGGAGGAGCCGCAGATCAACGTCACGATGGCCAGCGTGATCATCCCCTTTCCCGGGGCGGCCGCGGCCGACGTGCAGAACCTGGTCGCGCTCCCGGCCGAGCAGGTGCTCGGCCAGATCGCGGGCATCGAGCACACCTATTCCGTCTCGCGCCCGGGCATGGCGATGGTGACGGTGCAGTTCAAGGTCGGCGTTGCGCGCACCGAGGCGCTGGTGCGCCTGTACGACGTGCTCAACGCCAACCAGGACTGGCTGCCTGCGGGTCTGGGGGCGCTGCCGCCGATCGTGCGCCCGATGGGAATCGACGACGTTCCGGTGGTCGCGCTCACGCTCTGGGCCGACGACGCCGCCAGCGCCCTCGAGCTCGAGCGCGTCGCGCACACGATGGAGGCCGAGCTCAAGCGCGTCCCCGGTGCGCGCGAGGTGCGCACCATCGGCGGCCCGGGGCGCGTCGTGCGCGTCGACGTCGACCCGAGCCGGCTGCGCGAGCGCGGCGTCGACCTGCTGCGCCTTCGGCAGACCCTGGCTTCGGCCAACCTGGGCATGCCCTCGGGCAGCGTCGTCGATCCGCAGGCGACCGGCCGCATGCTCTCGGTCGAGACCGGCGAGTTTCTGCGCGACGCCGATGACGTGGCGCGCATCGTCGTCGGCGTGCACCAGGGTCGCCCGGTGTATCTGCATGAAGTCGCGCGCGTGCTCCCGGGCGCGGGGCAACCACAGCACTACGTCTGGTACACGCCGGGTGCGGCGGCCGCCGGCGATGGCGCATCCGGCCCCGGCAGCGTCTTTCCGGCGGTGACGATCTCGGTGACGAAGAAGCCCGGCGAGAATGCGGTCGACGTCGCCTCGGCGGTGCGCGCGCGCGTGCAGACGCTGCACAACACCGTCATACCCGCCGGTGTACACGCGACCGTGACGCGCGACTACGGCGCCACCGCCGCCGAGAAGGCCAACAAGCTGATCCAGAAGCTCGCCTTCGCGACGGCTTCGGTGATCCTGCTCGTGGGTCTGGCGCTGGGCCGGCGCGAGGCGGTGATCGTCGGCGCCGCGGTGATCCTCACGCTCACGGCCACGCTCTTCGCGAGCTGGGCCTGGGGCTTCACGCTCAACCGCGTGAGCCTGTTCGCGCTCATCTTCTCGATCGGCATCCTCGTCGACGACGCCATCGTCGTCGTCGAGAACATCCATCGCCACCAGCAGCTCGAGCCCGACCGGCCGCTGCGCGAGATCATCCCCGCGGCGGTCGACGAAGTCGGCGGCCCGACGATCCTCGCGACGCTGACGGTGATCGCCGCGCTGCTGCCGATGGCCTTCGTCACCGGGCTGATGGGCCCCTACATGAGCCCGATCCCGATCAACAGCAGCCTGGGCATGGCGCTCTCGCTGGCGATCGCATTCACCGTCACGCCGTGGCTGGCGCTGAAGCTGATGAAGAGCCACGCGCACGCGGCGCCCGAGGCGGCCGCCGGCGCCGAGGCCAACCGGCAACCCACCGGCCTTGCGGCCAGGCTGCCGCGCCTCTTCGACACCATGCTGCGTCCGCTGCTGGAGAGCGCGGCCAAGCGCTGGCTGCTGCTGGCGGCGGTGCTGGGCGCGATGCTGATGTCGGTGTCGCTGGCGACGATTCCGAACTCGCGCCTGGGCGTCGTGCTGAAGATGCTGCCTTTCGACAACAAGAGCGAGTTCCAGCTCGTGCTCGAGATGCCCGCAGGCACGCCGCTCGAGGACACCGCGGCCGCCCTGCACGAACTCGGCGCGTTCCTCGCCCGGCAGCCCGAGGTGCTGGACCTGCAGGGCTACGCCGGCACCGCCAGCCCGATCACCTTCAATGGCCTCGTGCGCCAGTACAACCTGCGCGCCGACGCCGAGCAGGGCGACCTGCAGGTCAACCTCGTCGACAAGGCCCACCGCCACGAGCAAAGCCACGCCATCGCGCAGCGCCTGCGCCCGGCGCTCGACGAAATCGCGGTGCGCCATGGCGGCAAGCTCAAGGTGGTCGAGGTGCCGCCGGGTCCGCCGGTGCAGAGCCCGCTCGTGGCCGAGGTCTACGGCCCCGACGAGGCCGGCCGCCAGCAGCTCGCGGCGCGCCTGGAGGAAGCCTTCCACGCCACGCCCGATATCGCCGCCATCGATTCCAGCCTGCGTGCCGACGCGCCGCGCGCCTTCCTGCGCGTGCAGCGCCAGCGCGCCGAGTCGCTGGGCATCGCGGTGTCGGAGGTGGCGCAGACCGTGCACGCCGCGCTCTCCGGCGCGGACGCCGCCTGGCTGCACGACGGCCACAGCAAGTATCCGGTGCCGGTGCGAATCCAGTTGCCGCGCTCCTCGCAGGTCGGGCTCGACGCGCTGCTGGCGCTGCCGCTGCGCGCGGCCGACGGGCGCCTCGTTCCGCTCTCCGAACTCGTGCGCGTCGAGCAAGGCGTGATCGACAAGCCGCTCTTCACCAAGGACCTGCAGGGCGTGAGCTACGTCTTCGGCGACGTCGGCCGCCGTGCCGCCGGCGCGGAGATCCCGGACTCGCCGCTCTACGGCCTGTTCGCGATCCGCGGCAAGCTCGCCGACGTCGCGCTGCCAGGCACCGGTGCGGTCGGCGAGTACTGGATCCGCCAGCCCGAGGACCCCTTCCGCGAGTACGCGGTGAAGTGGGACGGCGAATCGCAGATCACGTACGAGACCTTCCGCGACATGGGCGCCGCCTACGGCGTCGGGCTGATCCTGATCTACCTGCTCGTGGTCGCGCAGTTCCGCAGCTACCTCACGCCGGTGGTCATCATGGCGCCGATCCCGCTGACGATCATCGGCGTCATGCCCGGCCACGCGCTGCTGGGTGCGCCGTTCACGGCGACGAGCATGATCGGCATGATCGCGCTCGCAGGGATCATCGTGCGCAACTCGATCCTGCTCGTGGACTTCATCGAGCTGCAGCTGGCGCGCGGCCTGGCGTTCAAGGACTCCGTCGTGCAGAGCGCCGCGGTGCGCGCACAGCCGATCGCGCTCACCGGCCTGGCGGCGATGATCGGCGCCGTCTTCATCCTCGACGACCCCATCTTCAACGGGCTCGCGATTTCGCTGCTCTTCGGCATCGCGGTCTCCACGCTGCTCACCCTCGTCGTCATTCCGGTCCTGTACTACGCGCTGTACCGGCGGCGCATCGAGGCGGGCCCCGAGCCCCTTCCTCCCGTTCCCCCCACCCCACCCACCCCCACCGAAGGAGTTTCCTCATGACCATCGATCGTTACATCCGCGTGATCGCCGGGTTCTTCGTCATGCTGTCGCTGGCGCTCGGCGTCGAAGGCAGCCCCATCTTCGTCAGCAAGTGGTTCCTCGCCTTCACCGCCTTCGTCGGCCTGAACCTGTTCCAGTCGGGCTTCACCAACTTCTGCGTGCCCGGCATGCTGCTGAAGAAGCTGGGCGTGCCCGAAGGCGGCGCCAGCTGCAGCACGCGCTGAGCAGGGTCGGGCGGCAGTGGTCACAATGAGCGCGTCCCATTCCCCTGATCCCGAGGTCTGCACCATGTCCTCCCCGATGCTCATGGACGCTGCCAAGCGCACCGAACTGCTGAATCGCCTCAAGCGCGCCGAAGGTCAATTGCGCGGCATCCAGCGCATGATCGAGGAGGATCAGTCCTGCATGGACATCGCCGCGCAGATGGCCGCGGTGCGCAAGGCACTCGACGGCGCCTACGTGCGCATGACCGTGTGCTACATGCAGCAGGAGTTGCAGCAGCGCCTGCAACTGGACGAAGCCGCCGAAGGCGAGCTCGACACCCTGCTCGACGACGTGCAGACCCTGCTCGGCAAGGTGCGCTGAGCTTCCCGCCGACGGCGCCCGGCCCCCACCCGACCAACCACGACCCGAGGACCCCGCGATGAGCCAGAGCAAGGAAACCGTGCGCCTGACGCAGGTGCAGGACTACCGCTTCCACGCGCAGTTCGGCGAGGGCATCGCCGTGCTGCAGACCGACGAGCCGCCGCCGCTGGGTCAGGGCCAAGGGCCGTCGCCGGTGCAGATGCTCGCCGCGGCGGTCGGCAACTGCCTCAGCGCCTCGCTGCTCTTCGCGCTGCGCAAGTACAAGCAGGACCCGGGTGCGATCGCCTGCGACGTGAGCGCGGAGGTCGGCCGCAACGCCGAGAACCGGCTGCGCGTGCTGCAGATGCAGGCGACGATCACGATCGGCGTCCCGGGTGACACGCTGCAGCACCTCGAGCGCGTGCTCGGCAGCTTCGAGGCCTTCTGCACCGTCACGCAGAGCGTGCGCGAGGGCATTCCGGTGACGGTGAGCGTGTTCGATTCGCACGGCGCGCAGCTCGCCTGAGCGCAGGTCGTAGCATCGGGGATCCGCAATCCAGGAGGCCCCCTCGATGATCCGACGCCGCTCCACCCTCGTCCGCGCCACCGCGCTCGCGGCCGCCGCGCTGCTGCTGCAGGCGCCCGTGCACGCGCAGTCGAAGAAGGACACGCTCGTGCTGGCGATGCAGCTCGAGCCCACGCCAGGGCTGGACCCGACCGCGGGCGCGGCCTCGGCGATCGCCGAGGTCTCGCTCTACAACATCTTCGAGACGCTGACCAAGATCCACAGCGACAGCCGGATCAGCGGCTTGCTGGCCGAGAGCTGGACGGTCAGCCCCGACGCCAGGACCTACACCTTCAAGCTGCGCCGCGGCGTCAAGTTCCAGAATGGTGAGCCCTTCGACAGCGCCACGGTGAAGTTCAGCTTCGAGCGCGCCGTCGCCAAGGACAGCGTCAACAAGGACAAGGCGGTGTTCGCCAACATCGAGCGCATCGACACGCCCGATGCGCATACCGTGGTGCTGAACCTGAAGAACGGCAACGTCGACCTGCCCTTCCAGCTCGGCCAAGGCACGGCGATCATCGTCGAGCCCAAGAGCGCGGCGAGCAACGGCACCAAGCCGGTGGGCACGGGCCCGTACAGGCTCGAAACCTGGAACAAGGGGTCCAGCGTCGTGCTCACGCGCTGGGACGGCTACCGCGACGCCAAGGACGTGAAACTGCGCCGCGTGACGATACGCTTCATCAGCGACGTCGCGGCGCAGGCGGCGGCGCTGCTCTCGGGCGACGTCGACGTCTTCCCGCGCGTGGCGGTGCAGCGCAGCATCAAGCAGTTCGAGGGCAACAAGAAGTTCCAGGTCATCGTCGGCGGTTCGCGCGCGAAGACCATCATGGCCATCAACAACAAGCGCAAGCCGCTGGACGACGTGCGCGTGCGCCGCGCGATCCTGGCGGCGATCGACCGCAAGGCGGTGATCGAGGGTGCGGTCGACGGTTTCGGCGTTCCCATCGGCAGCTTCTACGTCCCGGGCGCGCCGGGCTACGTCGACACGACGGCGATCAATCCCTTCGACCAGGCCAGGGCGCGCGCGCTGCTGCACCAGGCCGGCGTCACGCCGCCGCTCGAGCTGACGATGAAGCTGCCGCCGGTGAGCTATGCGCGCCAGGGCGGCGAGGTCATCGCGGCGCAGCTGGCCAAGGTCGGAATCCAGGTGAAGATCGAGAACGTCGAGTGGGCGCAGTGGATGTCGGGCGTCTACGGCCAGAAGGCCTACGACCTGACCATCGTCAGCCACGTCGAGCCGCTGGACTTCGGCAACTTTGCGCGCCCGAACTACTACTGGGGCTACGAGTCGCAGGCCTTCAATGACTTGTGGGCGCAGATCAATGCCACCGTCGACGCCGGGCGGCGCAACAAGCTCATGGCCGATGCGCAGAAGATGGTGGCCGAGGAGGCGGTGGTGGCCTACCTCTTCCAGCCCACCTTCATCACCGTCGCCAACGCGCGCGTGAAGGGTCTGTGGAAGGACGTGCCCCTGTCGGTCAACGACCTTTCGGCGATGAGCTGGCAGTAGGCGGCCGCGGCGGTGGCGCTTGCTGGCGAGGCCGTTTCGTCAGACCCGGTAGTAGCTCCGGTACCACTCGACGAAGCGGCCGATGCCGGTCTCGATGCTCGTCGCCGGGCTGAAATCCACCCAGTCCTGCAGCGCCTGCACGTCGGCATAGGTGGCCGGCACGTCGCCGTCCTGCAGCGGCAGGAAGTTCTTCACCGCCTCGCGGCCGAGCGCGCGCTCGATGCAGGCGATGAAGTCCATGAGTGGCACCGGCTGGTGGTTGCCGATGTTGAAGACGCGGTAGGGCGCGCTGCTCGTCGACGGATCCGGCGTCTGCGCGTCGTAGGCCGGCTCCGGCGTGGCGATGCGATCGGTGACGCGCACCACGCCCTCGACGATGTCGTCGACGTAGGTGAAGTCGCGCTGCATGCGGCCGTGGTTGAAGACGTCGATCGGCCGCCCCTCCAGGATCGCCTTCGTGAACAGGAAGAGCGCCATGTCGGGCCGCCCCCAGGGGCCGTAGACGGTGAAGAAGCGCAGCCCCGTCGTCGGCAGCGCGTAGAGATGGCTGTAGGTGTGCGCCATCAGCTCGTTGGCCTTCTTGCTCGCCGCGTAGAGGCTCACCGGGTGGTCGACGCTGTCGTGCACCGAGAAGGGCATGCGGGTGTTGCCGCCGTAGACCGATGAGCTGGATGCGTAGACCAGGTGCTGCACGCCGCCGTGGCGGCAGCCTTCGAGCACGTTCATGAAGCCCACGAGGTTGCTTTCCACGTAGGCGTGCGGGTTCTGCAGCGAGTAGCGCACGCCGGCCTGCGCCGCCAGGTGGATGACGCGCTCGAAGCGCTCCTGCGCGAACAGCCGCGCCATGCCCTCGCGGTCGGCCACGTCCAGCCTCACGAAGCGAAACCCGGGTTGCGCCTGCAGCCGCGCCAGGCGGTCGTGCTTGAGCTGCACCTCGTAGTAGTCGTTCAGGTTGTCCAGGCCGACGACCTCGTCGCCGCGCGCCAGCAGCCGCAGCGCGGTGGTCATGCCGATGAAGCCGGCGGCTCCGGTGACGAGGATCTTCATGCCGACGCTGAGAGGAGGGGAAGGCCGGGTGGCGCGAGCGGGCTCATCCGGTACGGGCGGAGCAGTCTAGCCGCGCGCCTGCACGCCGTCGCGGCACTTTCCGACACCCGCCGCCAGCGGATGCACCGCGTGCGCCCGGCGGATCGTCTGCAGCCCTGGCTCCGACGGGCCCCGAGTGCAGGATCTTGTCTTCGCGCACCCGGTATGCAGCCTGGACCCCTTGCACTCCTCAGTCCCGCACGTTCCGGAACAATGCCGGGATGTGCAATCGGTACGTCTCGCCCGACCAGGCCGCCATCGAGCGCTTCTGGCACATCGGCGGCCACAATCCGCTCCGCTGGTGGGAGCCCAACATCTACCCGAGGGCGCCGGGCCCCTTCATTCGCGCCGCCGGGGGCGATCGTGATCTGGTCGTCGGGCAATGGGGCCTGATCCCGGACTTCGCCAAGACGCCCAAGCTCGCCTACCAGACCAACAACGCGCGGTCGGAGGAGTTGGCTCGGAAGGCGAGCTACCGGCGACCATGGGCGCGCGGGCAGCGTTGCATCATTCCGGCCACTTCGTTCGACGAGCCGTGTTGGGAAACCGGACGCAACGTCTGGTGGACTTTCCGGCGCAGAGATGGCCAGCCATGGGGACTTGCGGGACTGTGGAACACCTGGACCGACGATGCCAGCGGCGAACTGGTCGAGAGCTACACGATGCTCACCATCAACGCCGACACCCATCCGCTGATGCGTCGGATGCACAAGCCTGACCCCCGGCTGCGGCCCCATGAGCAGGACAAGCGATCGGTCATTCCCATCGAATCGGGCAACACCGACCAGTGGCTGCACGGCACGTTGGCCGATGCCGCACGCCTGTTGGCGCTCGCGCCGGTCGAAGTTTTCGAGGCGACTCCGCTCGGGCCGACGAATCTTCGGCACCAGGGCCAGTCGCCCTTGCTGTAGCGGCGTCGACTATCCTGAGCCCCACGGCATCACGTCGCCAGCGCGCTGCGCTTCGAGGAGCGCCTGGCGGGGGCGCCCGGCCGTCTTCGACTCGGGGTTCATCGAGGACCTCCGATTCCGGGTCAAAGCCATCTTGCGTGACCCATTCGAAGGTGTCGGCAAGCCCGAGCCCTTGAAGTACCCGGGAAGTGATGTCGGGTTGCGCAGACTGACCGCGGAAAACCGGTGCGTGTACGTCGTCAAGAGTGACCGGATGGACTTCCTCCAGGGCGCTACCATGCGCCGCCAGGCGCCGATATCTGCAGCCGTAGGCACCGGCTTGTTCCTTGGCTCGCCGCGGCTGCCAGGGCCGTCGCTACTGGATGCCTCGCCACCAGAAGTCAAACGACTGCGCTGTTTCATCCAGATGTATTGGCTCGCCAATGCGGGGCGTGAGCAAGCGGTATGGCTGGCCGTGGCTGGCGGCGGCGGCGCGCTCGAATGGCTCGTCCCAGGCGTGGCGCGCCAGGCTGAAGCGCCCGGCATGGGCGGTGAGCAACGATTGGGTCGACAGGATCTGCGCCGCGCGGCTGGCTTCCTCCGGGGTCATGTGAATATCGCTCCAGCGTTCGTTGTACTGGCCCGCATCCAGCGCCACCAGATCGAAATCACCGAAGCGCTGGGCAATGGCCTCAAAATGCGGCCCGAAGCCGGTGTCGCCGCTGAAGTACAGCCGATGCTGCGAGGATTCCAGTGCATAGCTGACCCACAGGCTCTGGTTGCGCTGCAGGAAGCGCCCCGAATAGTGCTGGGCAGGCAATACATGCACCTGCAGGTCCGTCCCCAGAGTCACACTGTCGTTCCATTCGACTTCACGAATCTGCGCCGGCAGATAGCCCCAGCGCGCGAGGTGCGCGCCGTTGCCCAAGCCGGCGACCACCAGCCGAGCCTTCGGCTGCAGTGCCTTCATCGTCGCGTAGTCCAGATGGTCATAGTGGTCGTGGGAGATCAGCACGGCATCGATGGGCGGCAGGTCCTCCACGCGGTAAAGGCTGGTGCCCTCGAACGCCCTCACCATCCAGGGCAGCGGCGCGGCGTGGCCGCTGAACACCGGATCGATCAACACACGCTGGCCGCCAAGCTGAACAAAGAAGGACGAATGGCCCAGCCACACGACGGCGTCCTGATCTGCCGGCAAGGCCGACAGATCCGTCTTGATGGCCGGCAGTGCCGCCGGCGGCTCAGGCCGGTCTCGTGATTCGAAGCGACCTCGAATAACCGCCATCAGGAACTGGATGCCCTTCAAACGCTGCGGCGTGGCGACTTCATTACGAAACTCGCCGTCGCGGTACTGCGCGGAGGCGTGCACACGTTGCAGCCGCTCGTCCTGCGGCAACTGTCCCAGACGGGGTTCAAGATAGGCGCAGGCGCCGATGATCAGTGCCACCAGCAGGGCGAGTGCGAGCATCAAAACGCGTTTCATGGGCAGGCCTCGCAGGTATTCAGCGGCTGCTTCTTGTCGCCGGTAGATTCAGGAGCGCTCGAGCGCACTCGCACCGCCGCCAGCACGGTGATGGCCGACAGTGCAAACAGAATCGCACTGGCCATCAAGATGGCCTGCGGGCCATTGGCATCGAGCAGGTAGCCGCCAAAGGCTGCGCCGAAGGTGTTGGCGACCTGGATCACCGCCACCTGCAGGCCACCAGCGCTTTCCGCGTCATCGGGCAGGCTGCGTGCCACCCAGGTGGACCAACCTACCGGCACTACGCCCAGCACCATGCCCCAGAAGGCAACGACCAGGGTGGTCACCAACGGAATGTGTCCGGCAGCGATCAGCACCGTCGCGCATACCACCAACAGCAGCGGCGCAAATGCCAGCGTGGTCTTGAGCTCGCCCCTGAGGAAGAAAGAGGACAGCGAAGTGCCAACGAAGTTGGCCACGCCAAATAGCAGCAGCACAGCCGAAATCTGCTGTACGTCGAAGTGCGGCACCGCCTCGAAGAACGGCCGTAGATAGGTAAAGAAGGCAAACTGGCCGGCAAATATGGCGAAGATCGCCAGCATGGCTGCCGGCACGCCTGCGCGCTTGAGCACCAAAAACGCCGCCAGTGCCGGGCGATGCTCACGTGAAGGCAGCTTGGGGAACACCAGCGCCTGCCAGATCAGGCACACCAGGCCCAGCCCTGCAGCCAGCAGGAACACCCCGCGCCAGCCGACAATCTCGCCCAGAAAGCTACCCGCCGGTGCCGCCAGCACCAGTGCCACCGACACCCCGCCAAAGACGATGGACAACGCCTTGGGTACGTCTCTGGCCGGTACCAATTGCAGGGTGATGGCGGCAGCCATGGCCCAAAACCCGCCCAGCGCCAAGCCCAGCAGCACCCGCCCCAGCAGCAAGACGGCAAAGCGGGTGCTCAACGCCGTCAGCAGGCAGGACAGGATCAGCAGCAGCGAGTAGCCCAGGATCACTTTTCGGCGATCCACGCCGCGCGTTGCCCGCGATGCGAACAGGCTGGCGAAGATGGCGGCAAAGGCCGTAGCCGTCAGCGTCTGCCCCGCCATGCCTTGCGAAATCTGCAAGCCTTCGGCCATGGGCGTGAGCAAGCCGGCGGGCAGAAATTCCACCGTAATCAGGCCGGCCACGCAGGCGGTGATCGATAGCACTGCGCTCCAGGACCCGCTTGTTTGTGAGGAGGATGGATTCATCGCCTGCTCGCTCACTTGGTGGTGAAGCCGCCATCGACGGCAATGGCCTGGCCGATCACGAACCCGGCCAGCGGGCTGCACAGCCACAACACGGCACCGGCCAGCTCCTCGGGCTTGCCCAAACGCCCCGCAGGGATTTCCTTGATCACCTCCGCCATATGCTCCGGCGCATCGCGCATGGCTTTCTGCACCATCGGCGTTTCCACCGGGCCGGGACATACGGCATTGATGCGAATACCCATAGGGGCGTATTCCAGCGCGGCACTCTTGGTCAGGCCGACGACACCGTGCTTGGAGGCGGTATAGGCCCCCAGATTGGCAAGCCCCGCCAGCCCGCTGTTGGACGAGCAGTTGACGATGGCGCCACTGCCCTGTGCCCGCATCTGGCGCAGCTCGTGCTTGAGGCAGTTCCACACGCCGCGTAGGTTCACGGCGATGGCCAGATCGAAGTCGCTGGCTTCGGCATCGGCAGTGTTGGCAACCGGTACGTGCAGCCCGGCGTTGTTGAACGCGAAGTCCAGGCTGCCAAAGTGCTCCACGCACGCGGCCACCGCGGCGGCTGCATCGGCTTCCTGGGTGACATCGCAGCGCACGGCAATGGCCTTGTGCCCGGCGGCCACGAGCTTTTGTGCCTCGGCCTGCGCCGCCTCAAGGTTCATGTCGGCCAGCACCACGGCAGCGCCGGATTCGGCAAAAGCAATGGCCGTAGCCAGGCCGATGCCCGATGCCGCGCCGGTGACCAGCGCGGCCTTTCCTTCAAAGTGGATGTTCATCTCAGTGCCTCGATATGTGCGGTTGGAAACACGAGCTCGATGACTCGTACTTCATGCCGTCCATGCTAGGCACCGAGACACTGCGGCGTTAGAAAGATGCGCTGTGATCTTTGGCGGATACTCCAAACGCGTTTGGATTTCTGCAGGCAAGGCAGACCTGAAAACGAGGCGCGCTCTGGCCGCGCGATGTAGCGCAGGACGGTGGGAGTGGCCAGCAGCGCCAATCAGGGACAGGCCCAGCGCCTGAATCGCCAAGCAGTACAGCGCCCCCGTGCGCAGCCTTGTCGGCTTTCAGTTGCCAAGCTTCGGACTGGCTACGGAAGGGATCCAGTCGAAGGTATAGGGGTCAGGACCCCGGCGGCCGGCCTCGCCTTTGTTCAACGCATCGATGGCAGTCAGTTCATCGAGTGTGAGCATGAACTCGAAGCTGGCGAGGTTCTGCGCCATGCGCGTGGGAGTGGCCGTTTTAGGAATCACGATGCGACCCTGCTGGGTGTGCCAGCGCAGCACCACTTCGGCGGGTGTCCGGTCATGCGCGTGTGCGATCCGGGCGATCACGGGATCGTCCAGCACCGAGGCTTGCCCCAACGGGCTCCAGGCTTCGATGGCGATGCCGTAGCCGGCGCACACATCGAACAAGTCGCGCTTGCCGTAGTACGGGTGCACCTGGATCTGGTTCACCGAGGGGATGCATCCCGTCTCGTCGATGATTCGCTTCAGGTGTTCAGGCTGGAAGTTCGACACGCCGGCCGAGCGCAGCAGGCCTTCATCAACCAGTTGCGTCATCGCGCGCCAGGTGGACACATAGTCGCCGCCGTAGAGCGTGGGCACCGGCCAGTGCATCAAGAACAGGTCGAGTTGTTCGACACCGAGCGCGGCCAGCGTCTGCTCGAAGCTGCGGCGCACGTCATCGGGCCGGTGGTTGCCATTGCCGAGCTTGCTGGTGAGGAAGAATGCCTCGCGCGGCAGACCCGAGCGGGCAATGCCCAGGCCCACGCCGGTTTCGTTGGCGTACATCTGCGCCGTATCGAAGTGGCGGTAACCGGCGGCAATCGCCGCCGCCACACCTTGTGCGGTGAGTTCGTGGCTTTCCGGGCGGCTGTCGCGCGGCGCGAGATCCATGGTGCCAAAGCCAAGCTGCGGAATGGCCACGCCGTCGTTCAATGTAATGATGTGCGTCTCAGGGTTCGTCATGCTTGCACCCCTGCTGCCGTTGTCTGGGTGTTGCTCAGGTCATAACGCAGCCAGACCACATCGCCGTTCAGCACCTCGCAGGAAGTGAGCTTCAAACGCTCAACCGGGAAAGACGGGTTGTCGCGCTCGCCCGAGAATTCAAAGATGGTCGGTGCACCGGAATAGCCATCCAGCCCCGGCAGAATCAGCAGGCTGATTTCATCGATCAGCCCGGCATGCAGAAAGCGCCCCGATGTGGCCGGCCCACCTTCCAGATACAGACGCTTGATGCCCAGTGCGCCGAGCTTGTCGAGCACCAGACCGAGATCCACCTCATCGCGGCCAGCGAACAAGGTGTAAATGCCCTCGCTGCGCAGACCGGCCAGATAGCGGTCGCTGCTGGCCTCGGTGACCACCACGATGATGCGCTCGCCGTCGATCTCGTTGCTGCCCCAGGCCTGTGTACCCTTGGGTGCGATCACCACCTGATACTTGCCTTGCCCCGGCTCGGGCAGCACGTCCACGCGCGCGACGGTTTCCGTGGTCTCTGGATAGGGTGCGTTGCCTTGGGTGTACTCCTGCGCGGTGGCGTGGCCCATGATGGCGGCATCGGTTTCGATCTTCGCACGGGCGGCATCCCACAGCCCTTCGGGCACCACATCGGCGGGGTGCCACAGCGGCACCAATGCGCGTCCATCGACGCTGCTGGTCATGTGACAGATGACTCTGGGTTTCATGTCTTTCCCTCTGGTGTCGAGTTGAATCACTTGGTTGGTGCTTCCACCCCCACCATGGCCTGCTGCGCCGGGGCGTAGCGCTCGCCGACGATTTCAATCTGTGCGGCAGCCGTTTCGATGGCTTCAAGGTCGGCGGCGGTTAACTGGATCTGCACCGCACCGAGGTTTTCTTCCAGCCGGTGCAGCTTGGTGGTGCCCGGAATCGGCGCGATGTATGGCCGCTGCGCGAGCAGCCACGCCAGTGCGATCTGCGCGGGTGTGGCGCCCTTGTCGGCGGCCACGCGCTTGAGCAGTTCCACCAGCATCTGATTGTTGGCAATGGCTTCGGGCGAGAAGCGCGGCACGCTCTTGCGGAAGTCGCCGTCGCCCAGCGTGAAGTCCTTGCCCATGGCGCCGGTGAGAAATCCCTTGCCCAGCGGGCTGTAGGGCACCAGACCGATGCCTAGCTCATCGCAGGCGGCGAGGATGCCGTTGTGCTCCACGGCGCGCCACCACAACGAATATTCGTTCTGCACCGCCGCTACCGGCAGCACCGCGTGCGCCCGGCGCAGCGTGGCCACGCCCGGCTCGGACAGGCCGAAGTGCTTGACCTTGCCCTCATTGACCAGCTCTTTCACGGTGCCGGCCACGTCCTCGATCGGCACGTTCGGATCGACGCGGTGCTGGTACAGCAGGTCGATGGTGTCAACGCCCAGGCGCTTGAGCGAACCATCGACCGCCAGACGGATGTGTTCGGGGCGGCTGGACAGCCCGCGGTTTTCGCCGGTTGCAAAGTCGATGTCGAAGCCGAACTTGGTGGCGATCACCACCTGCTCGCGCAGCGGGCGCAGCGCCTCACCCACCACTTCTTCATTGGTGAAGGGGCCGTAGACCTCGGCGGTATCGAAGAAGGTCACGCCGCGCTCGACGGCGGCGCGAATCAGCGCCACACCCTCCGCGGTGGTGAGCTTGGTGGCATAGCTGAAGCTCATGCCCATGCAGCCAAGGCCGAGTGCAGAGACTTCGAGATTTCCAAGTTTGCGGGTTTGCACGGCTCAATCCTCAATGGTGTTGCCGAACATGCGGGTGTTGACCAGATCCGGGTCTGGTCCGCCCCGTATGCCGGTGTCCAGCGCGTCGATGGCGGCGATTTCATCCGCGCTCAGGCTGAAGTCGAAGATGGCGAAGTTCTCGGCAATGCGCTCTGGCCGCACCGATTTTGGAATGGCGCAAACGCCATGCTCGATATGCCAGCGCAGCACGATTTGCGCCGCCGTCTTGCCGTACTTCGCGGCCAGGTTCGTGATGACCGGATGGGTGAGCGGGTCCTGCGATGCGGGCTTGTCGTTGAAGTAGCGGTTGATGCCGCCAATCGGCGACCAGGCCTGGGTGATGATGCCGCGCCTGGTATCGGCCATGCGCAACGCCTGCTGGTTGAAGAAGGGATGCAGTTCCACCTGATTGACCGCCGGAATGATTTGGCTTTCCTGCGCCAGCGCGTCCAGATCGCGCTCGCTGAAATTGCACACGCCAATCGCACGCACGCGACCATCGGACAGCAGTTTCTGGGCCGCTTTCCAGGAGGCCAACGTGGCCTGGAAGTCCGTGGGCACCGGCCAGTGCAGCAGATACAGGTCCAGATAATCGAGCCCCAGCTTGCGCAGGCTGACATCGAACGCATGCAGCGTCCTGTCGTAGCCGTAGTCGCTCATCCATAGCTTGGTGGTGATGAAGAGTTGCTCTCGCGCGATACCGCTGCACTTGATTCCTTTGCCGACCTCGCGTTCGTTGTAGTAGGCCGCGGCGGTGTCGATCAGGCGGTAGCCGCTGGCAATCGCGGCGGCAACGGCGTCGACCGTCTGTTCGGGTGATGATTGGTAAACACCGAGACCGAGGGCGGGCATGTGCACGCCGTTGTTGAACGTGAGTTGTGGCGTCATTGCGTTCATTGCGAAGCCTCCTGAGATGGCGGGTTCAGCGGCGAGACCTGGATGGTGGCGGCACGTGGGCCGGCGGCAATCATCGGTGCGAGGTAGGGGCTGCTGCGATACTTGGCGCGGTAGGCCTCGTCGATGCCATCGTTGACGGCTCCGTCCACCGGCGCAAAGGCCACGTCCAGCGTCAGGCCGGCAACCTGGATGCGCCCGGCCTTCTGTTGCCGGGCGGCTTGATACCAGCGCGAACGCGTGCCGTTGTAGGCACGTACATAAAGGGCATCGTCCACCACTACCGACCAGATCCAGGTGGGGGTGCCGTAGGTTCTGCCGTCCGCGCGCAAGGGAGCGATATGCAGGTCGTCCGCTTCGGCGATCCTGTGCAAGATGTTTCTTGGCCATGTGTTCATGGGGGCCTCCATCAGATTGAAATCAGGGCTTGACCATCACCTTGATGGCCTCGCGCGCATCCATGGCGCGGTAGCCGTCAGGCACCTCCTCCAGGCCAACAGTGCGGTCGAACACCAGGCCGGGCTGGATACGACCTTCAAGTACATCGGGCAGCAGCTCATCGATGTAGGCGCGCACCGGTGCGGGGCCGCCGCCAACCAGCACGTTGCGGTAGAACATGGGCTGGGCCTGCGGCACGACGTCGTAGTGCGGCACGCCGACGCGGCCCACCGCGCCACCGGCACGCACGATGTCCATGGATGTCGCCATGGCCTGTTCGGTGCCCACGCATTCGAGCACCGAGTGCACGCCCTGGCCGCCGGTCAATTCGCGCACGCGCTCAATGGCTTCGTCACCCCGTTCACTGACCACGTCGGTGGCTCCGAACTGGCGCGCCAGTGCGATGCGGTCCGCATGGCGACCCATGAGGATGATCTGCTCGGCACCCAAGCGCTTGGCGGCGATCACCGCGCACAGGCCCACCGCACCGTCACCGATTACCGCTGCGCGTTTGCCCTTGCCAACGCGGGACACCACCGCTGCATGGTGGCCGGTGCCCATCACGTCCGAGAGGGTGAGCAAGGAGGCCATCAGCGCGTGGTCTTCACCCACTAGTAAGGGGTAGAGCGTGCCGTCCGCCTGTGGAATGCGCAGCGCCTCGGCCTGCGCGCCGCCCACGTCGGGACTGCCAAAGAAGCCGCCGTGGGTGCAGGCCGTGTGCAGACCTTCATGGCAGAAGTCGCAACTGCCGTCGGACCAGGCAAACGGCATGATGACCAGATCGCCCACCTTGATCTTGCGCACATCGCCGCCAATGGCCTCGACCCGCCCAATGGCTTCGTGGCCCATGTGCTGGCCGTGACCGTCGGCCTGCTTGAGCCGGTAGGGCCACAGATCGCTGCCGCAGATGCAGGCGCGGGTCACACGAATCACCGCATCGGTGGGCTGTTTGATGGTGGCGTCTGGGATGTTTTCGATCCGCACGTCGCCGGCCTGGTACATGATGGTTGCGCGCATGATGGTCGCTCCTATTGCCCGATCAGCTGGCGCAGCAGCCGGGCCTGTGTGGGGTTGATGGCCTCTTCGATCACATCAGCCGCATGACGCAGCTGCGCCTGGCTGATGCCGGTGTTCCTGCCAATGCCCACATGCGACCTAAGTTGCGGCTCGACACCGGTCATGGATGCGAGTGCTGCGATGGTGACCAGTTCTCTCTGCAGGTGTGTCAACACCGGGTTGTCGAAGATGTCGGCAAACAGGTGCTCCTTCAGGAAGCGGTCGATCTCCGGGCTGAACTCGCCGAAGCCGGGCGCAGGTTTGGCTTGCGCCACCTTGGTGAGCTTCTCCAGTGTCGCGCGGCCTCGCTCATAGCGGTCGCCACCCTCAATCGGCTGGTAGGTCTGGCCGATGGGGTCTTTGATGCCTTGCCGGCTGCGGGCATCGAGCACCGTCCTGAGTGTGTTGATGCCATTGAGGCTGCGCGGAAATCCGCAATAGGCATAGAGCTGCTCCAGAGCGGTCTTGACCTGATTGACGGTCAGGCCCGCATCCAGGCCCGAGCGCAAGGCCGGGTCGAGGGCCTCGAGGTTGCCACTGGCGGTGTGGGCGGCAATGCGTACCAGGGCGATTTCCTGAGCATTCAGGGCGCTGGCTTGCGGTGCCGATGGGTGGGTTTGTGCATTCACGACACTCACTCCTGGGACCAAGTAACTCATGACGATGGCGAAGACGCCGGACAACAGGCGCTTTGCATTCATGGCTGCCCCCTGTATTGCGCGTCGGTCACATGCTCCTTCCACACGGCGTTCTTGCCGTCACGCACGCCGGTAATCACCAGGTGCGTCATGGGCGCATCGGGTGTGGCACCGTGCCAGTGCTCCACCCCGGGTGGGCACCACACCGAGTCGCCGGTTTCGACACGGGTGACCTTGCCGTCGCGTGTGCCGGTCAGCGCGGTGCCCTGGGTGACGACGATGTGCTGCCCGGCTGGGTGCTCATGCCAGGCGCTGCGCGCACCGGGTGCAAAGGTGACGTAGGCACCCGAGTAGTGGGCTGTGTCATTGGCAGGGAACAGACGGTTGACCTGCACATCGCCGGTGAACACATCGGCCGATCCCTTGGCCACGTTCTGTGGTGCTGCCTTGAACAAGGTTTGCGCTGCGCCCGTATCGGCTTGAGCCATGGGCGTGCAAAGCGCAACAACGAACGCTGACAGTGCCAGTTTTTTCATGAACATGGAAGTACTCCTTTGTTTGTGATGAGCAGGTAATGGCGCTGACACCGGCTGGCTATACGCCCGCCCTGCGCCGTTCCACGATGGCCCGGAAGGCAGGCACATCGAACAATTCGGGATCGGGCCCGCCGCGCAGATCACGATCAAGGCCATCGAGCGCCGCCATCTCGTCGGCGCCCAGCGTGAAATCGAAGATGTCGATGTTGCTCAGCAGTCGCTCGTAGTGCTGCGATTTCGGAATCACGATGCAGCCGTGCTGGGTGTGCCAGCGCAGCACGATTTGCGCCGCCGACTTGCGATGCTTCTGGGCCAGTCCCACCACGACCGGGTCTTCCAGCAGGCGCACCGGGCGCGTAGGATCCTTGGGCAGGGTGACGAACACCCCGCCGATGGGCGACCAGCTCTCGGTCTTGATGCCATAGCGGTCATGGGCCTGGCGCAAGGCCTGCTGCGAGAAGTAGGGGTGCAATTCGACCTGGTTGAGCACAGGGACCACGTCGGTGTTGTCCATCAGCTGGCGCAGATGCGCGGGCTGGAAGTTGCTCACGCCGATGGCACGAATGCGCTTGTCCGCATAGAGCTTTTCCAGCGCCTTGTAGGCCGCCAGGGTTTTCTTGAAGTCCGTCGGCACCGGCCAGTGCAGCAGGTAGAGGTCCAGGTAGTCGAGGCCCAATGCCTGGAGGCTTCTGTCAAACGCCCGCATGGCTTCGTCGTAACCAAAATCCTCTATCCAGAGCTTGGTGGTCACAAACAATTCAGAACGCTTCACGCCACTGCGTACGATGCCTTCGCCCACTTCCTTTTCGTTGCCATAGTTCTTGGCCGTATCGATCAGGCGGTAGCCGTTGCGCAGGGCGAAGTCGATGACATCGGCGGTCTGGATGGTCGGCAGGGCAAAGCAGCCCACGCCGAACACCGGCATCTCGACGCCATTGTTCAGCTTGACCATGGGGCTTTTGCCGGCGCTGGACGCTGGGCGGCTTGCCGCTGCAGATGGGGCGCCAGCGCTGCTCCCGGTCGCGAAAGCGCTGCCAGGCACAGCTGCAGCGGCGGCGCTGGCGGCAAGTCCTGAAATGAAAGTGCGCCGGCTGCTGCTGGCGAGCTCGGGGTGCGAGAGCTTGTGATCGTCCATTGCAATCTCCTTGGAGGATTGGCAACCGCACCCGCCATTCAGTTGAGGCCTGGTGCTGGTTGCGAGCTGTCATGAAGTACGGCTGAAAATTTAGTCCTCAGGCCCCGATGTACGCTTGCACGATCCTTGATGTTGTTTGGCAAATTCTCCAAGGCGACAGAAGATCAATGGACTCAGGCGTGGCTGGCGAACTAGCATCCCCGCATGAGCATGAAGGAGAGCGCCATGAACGACTGGAACCAAAGACGGCTGGAAGCCGGCCGGGCGGAGCTGGCCGAGCGCATCGCGCAGGCCCAGCCAAATGAAGGCCAGCTGGAAGTGCGGCCTGGCCTGTATCTGAACCGCATTTCCTCACCGCACCATGCCGTGCATGGCGTACTGGAGCCGTCCTGCTGCGTCGTGGCCGAGGGCAGCAAGGAGGTGGTGCTGGGGGAGGAATCCTTCGTGTATGACGCCGCCCACTACCTGATTGCCACCATGGGCGTGCCGGCCTTTGCCCGTATCGTTCACGCCACCCCGGAGCAGCCCTATCTGAGCATGCGTTTCTTGCTCGACCCGGCCGTGGTGACCGCGGTCATCCTCGAATCCGGAATCATTCGCCAGAAGGGAGAGACGGTCAGTGACGCCAAGGCCGTGGACGTCAGCGCCCTGAGCGTAGACATGCTGGATGCCGCACTACGGCTGGTGCGCTCGGCGGAATCCGCCGAGGAGTACCGGGTGATGGGGCCCTTGATCCAGCGCGAGCTCATCTATCGTCTGCTGACCGGAGCCCAGGCCGCCCGCCTGAACCAGCTGGCACGTTTCGGAGGCCAGGATCACCGCATGGTGCGGGCGGTCAAGCTGCTGTCGGATCATTACGTCGAGCCGCTGCGCGTCGAAACCGTCGCCGAGCAGCTTGGCATGAGCGTGTCCGGGTTTCATGCCCATTTCAAGGCGGCCACCAATATGTCGCCCGTGCAGTTCCAGAAGAAACTGCGATTGCAGGAAGCGCAGCGCCTGATGCTCAGTGAGGACTTCGATGCCGGGCAGGCAGCCTACCGCGTTGGCTACGAGGATCAGTCGCACTTCAGTCGTGACTACAAACGCCAGTATGGCGAGCCGCCGGCGCGGGATATCGCACGGCTGCGGGAAATGGCGGCTTCGGGGATGGCTGTCTAGGCGCGGTTCGTTGGAAGAGCACGCACCATGTGACAGCGCTCGGGCTGCCGAGTAGTCGGCTCCCTGGTCTTGATCCGCACAAACGCATAGAGCGCCGATCCGCGAAGCAGGGGCGAACCGGGCCGGTCATGCCGCCCATGGGCGGATCGGCTGGCACACGCAAAATGGCCCGGAACCCCGCGCGGCTTGGGGGGCTCACAAACGAAAACGCCCAACCGAGAACGGTTGGGCGTTGAATGGTGGTGGCCAAGGGCGGAATCGAACCACCGACACGCGGATTTTCAGTCCGCTGCTCTACCAACTGAGCTACTTGGCCGAAGCGCGGCAGTATAGCGTCTTGCGAGCGCGCTCAGGTGCTTCCGCGCTTGTTGCGGGTGAGGTCGACGCCCAGCTGCTTGAGCTTGCGGTAGAGGTGGGTGCGCTCGAGCCCGGTCTTCTCGGCCACGCGCGTCATCGAGCCGCTTTCCTTGGCGAGGTGGAACTCGAAGTAGCTCTTCTCGAAGGCGTCGCGCGCTTCGCGCAGGGGGCGGTCGAGGTCGAAGCTCTGCTCGGCGCGCGGGCCGCTGGGCAGCGCGACGGAAAGCGGCAGCGCCGCTGCCAGGCTGCCGCCGCTGCCCTCACCGGGCAGCACGCCGACGTCGCCGCGCGGCAGCGGGCTGCCGTTGCCCGCGGGCGTGGTGCCGCCGCCGCGCGGCACCGGCTTGACCAGCGCCTGGTCGACCGCGCGCAGCAGCTTCTGGAGCGTGATCGGCTTTTCGAGGAAGGCGGTGGCGCCGAACTTGGTCGCCTCGACGGCGGTGTCGATGGTGCCGTGGCCGCTCATCATGATCACCGGCATGCTCAGCATGCCGTTGGCGCCCCACTCCTTGAGCAGGCTGATGCCGTCGACATCGGGCATCCAGATGTCCAGCAGCACGAGGTCGGGCCGCAGGGATTCGCGCACGCTGCGGGCCTGGGCGGCGTTTTCCGCCAGTTCGACGGTATGCCCTTCGTCGGCGAGGATTTCCGACAACAAGGCCCGGATGCCAAGCTCGTCGTCTACGACCAGTATCGTTGCCATGCGCGCTTCATTGCACTTCCAGGGTGCCGCCACCGTCCGTGTCGGCGCCGCCTGCGTCCGCTTGCGTCGCCGCCGTCGCGGCCGCCGCAGGGGCGAAACGCGAAAATGATAGCGAAACCCGTGCACCGACCACCTCGCCCGCGGGATCGTCGTCGCGCTGCAGGTTCGCCAGGCGCAGCTGCGCATGGTGGTCGTCGGCGATCTTCTTCACCACCGCCAGGCCCAGTCCCGTGCCCTTGGCCTTGGTGGTGACATAGGGCTCGAAGGCACGCTTGAGAACCTTCTCTGCGAAGCCGGGGCCGTTGTCGAGCACCGTCAGCCGCACCGCGTGCAGTTCGCCGTGCTCGCCGCGCGCGCTCGATGTGCGAACGAGGACGCGGCCGTGATCCTGCTCGGAGACGGCGTCGAGCGCGTTCTGAAGCAGGTTGTGGATGACTTGCCGCAGCTGCGTGGCGTCGCCCATGATGAGCGGCAGCGCGGGTTCGAGCTGCGCCGCGAGCACGCCCGCGTCGAGCGCCTGGCCGTAGAGCGCGAGCAGCTCCTGCACGAGCAGGTTGAGGTCGAGCGGCCGCGGCTGCGCCGCGGGCAGCCGCGCGTAGTCGCGGAACTCGTTCACCAGGCGCTGCATCGCCTGCACCTGGCTGACGATGGTGGCCACCGAGCGCAGCAGCAGCGCCTTCTCGGCGCCTTCGAGCTTGTCCTGCAGCCGGTGCTGCAGCCGCTCGGCCGAGAGCTGGATCGGTGTCAGCGGGTTCTTGATCTCGTGCGCGAGCCGCCGTGCCACCTCGCCCCAGGCGGCGCTGCGCTGCGCCGAGACGACGTCGCTGATGTCGTCGAAGACGAGCAGCCGCATCGCGCCGGGCAGCTGCGCGCCGCGCACGAGCAGGCTGATCACGGCGCCGTCGCCGCGTGCGAGCTCCCAGCTCTCCTGCCATTGGTCGCGCTCGCCGGCCTCGGGGCTGGTGTGCAGCATCTCGAAGCGCTGGCCGATGCTCTGCGCCAGTCCTTCGAGCTCGGGCACCTCGTCGAGGCGCCGCCCTTGCCAGGCGCCGAAGGGCAGGCGCAGGATGCGCGTGGCGCTCGGGTTCACGGTGTCGATGCGGCCTTCGGGGTCGAGCACGATGACGCCCGCGCTCAGCGTGTCGAGGATGGTCTGCAGCCGCGCGCGCGCGCCCTCGAGCAGCGCCACGCCGCCCTGCACCTGCTCGCGCGCCTCGGCCAGTTGCGCCGTCATGTCGGCGAAGGAACGCGTGAGGCCGCCGAGCTCGTCGCCGGAGGCGAACACCGGCTTGGCGGTGAGGTCGCCCGCGGCGACCTGGCGCACGCCGTCGGCCAGCAGCAGCAGCGGCCGCGCCAGTTGCGTGCCCAGCAGGATCGCCAGCAGCACGGCGCCGAACACCGCCAGGATGAGCGCCAGCGTCAGCGTGCCGATGTACATGCGGCGCAGGCCATCGCGCGCGAGCGCCCGCTGCTGATACTCGGCGTAGGCCTCCTGCACCGCCAGCGCGTTCACCGCCACGCTGCGCGCAAGCGGCTGCACGAGGAGCAGATAGCGGTCCTCCTCGGGTGCGATGTCCAGCGTGCGGCTGGGGACGCGTGCCAGCGCGCGCACGCGGGCGCCCGTTCCGCGCGGTGCCGCCAGCGCCTCTTCGTCCAGGCCGTCGATCTGGCTGGCGACGCCGACCTCGCGCGCCTGGCGCAGAAGCGTCGCGCTCGGGCGCTCGGGTGCGCCGCTGCCGGTGCTGCCGCCGGCGCTCATGCGCACCTGGCCGCCGCCGGACACGAGCGCGAGTTCGGCCACGCCGATCTGCTGGCGCAGGCGTTCGAGCCCGAGCGGCGCGATCGTGCCGCCGCCTTCGCCCACGCGCTCGGCGGCCAGCCGCGCCTTGCCCGAGAGGTCGGCCACCAGCGCGTCCAGCGTGCCCTTGCCCAGCGAAAGACCGGCGTCGAGCGCCTGCGCCAGCCGCACGTCGAACCAGGCCTCGATGCTGCGCGCGACGAACTGGTAGGACACCGCGTAGATCGTCAGCCCCGGCAGCAGGCCGACGAGCGCGAAGATCCCCGCGAGCTTGATGAGCAGGCGGCTGCCGAACTTGCCGCGGCGCAGCCGCAGCAGCAGGCGCACCGCGGCGAAGCCGATCACCAGCGTGAGCAACGCGGCGACGGCGACGTTGGCCCAGAAGAGCCAGACGAAGCGGCGCTCGCCGGCGGCGCTGCCGCTGCCGCCGTCGAAGCCCATGCGCACGACGAAGGTGAGCACGAGCACGAGCCCGGTGAGCGCCGTCAGCGCCACGATCCAGGTCCAGCGCGCCGAGCGCGTCATGGCCGGCGCCCTAGTCGACTCGCAGCGTGCGCTCGATGCCGAGCGCGAAGTCGTTCGCCCCGGGCAGGCCGATCGACATCGGACCCGGAAGCTGCGAGGTGTCGAGCCGCCAGGCGAAGTCCACCGTGTAGCGGCCTTCGGGGTCGAGCTGCGCAAGCTCGGCCAGCCGCCAATGCGACGCCCGCGTCACCACCGCGAGCGCCTCGGCCAGCGTGGCGTAGTTCTGGTTCAAACCGCCGAGGCCCGCGCGCCAAGTGCCGGTGAGCGGCTGGTACGCCAGCCGCCAGCTGCGGCGCACGCGCGCCACGCGCTCGTCGCGCCAGTACCAGCGGCCGCGCAGCAGCGTCGCCTGGGCGGTGAAATAGATCGGAACGCCGCGCTGCAGCGCGTCCTCGACGGCGCGCGGCAGGTTCACCTGCACGGCGAAGTCGAGCAGGAGCTCGGTCTCACTGCGCAGCACCTGCAGGGTGTTGAGCTCGACCGCGGCGCGTGCCCGGCGCGGCAGCGCCAGGGCGCCAAGGAGGGCCGCGCCCGCGAGCAACGCCTGCCGCCGCGAGAGCTCCGCGCGGCAATCCTCGGCCCAGCCGTCCCGGCGCCGCCGGCCGGCCCTGGGCACGCTCGGGAGCCGCCGATGGTCCATGGTGGGTGGGAAAGGCGTCAGCTCTTGTGGATCAGCGCGTAGAAGAAGCCGTCCGGCGCGGCGATCGGCACCGTCGCCGCGCCGGCGGGGTTTCGATTGTCGGCCAGCGGCAGCAGATGGCCGGGCGCGGCGGCGTCGAGCCGGGCGCTGCCCGGGGGCAGGCGTTGCATAAACGCGTCGATCCGCTGCTCGCCCTCGACCTTGAAGATCGAGCAGGTGGCGTAGACGAAGCGTCCACCCGGCGCCAGCAGCGGCCACAGCGCCTGCAGCAGCTCGTCCTGCAGGCGCGCCAGCGAAGCGAGGTCGTCGGCGCGCCGCAGCCAGCGGATGTCAGGGTGGCGACGCACGATGCCCGAGGCGCTGCAGGGGGCGTCGAGCAGGATGGCATCGAAGGGCCGGCCATCCCACCACGGGTCGACGCGGCGCGCGTCGGCCACGCGCACCTCGGCTTGCAGCTGCAGGCGCAGCAGCGTCTCGTGGATGCGTGCGGCGCGCGCGGGGTCGCTGTCCAGCGCCAGCAGCTCGAGGTCGGCGCGCTCCAGCAGTTGTGCCGTCTTGCCGCCCGGCGCGGCGCAGGCGTCGAGCACGCGCGCCCCGGGTGCCAGCGAACCCGGCCCTTCGCCGAGCACGAGGCCGGCGGCGAGCTGCGCCGCAGCGTCCTGGACCGAGACCTCGCCCGCGGCGAAACCCGGCAGCTGCTGCACGGCGCAGGGCTGCGCCAGTTGCACCGCACAGCCCGCCAGGCGCGGATCGTCGAGCAGCCAGGCGCGCTGGCCCGCCGCCGCGAGCCGCTGCACGTAGGCCGCGCCCGTGCCGCGGCGCGCGTTCACGCGCAGCGTCATCGGCGGGCGCTCGTTGCCCGCGCGCAGCAGCGCCTGCCACTGCGCGGGCCAGTCGCGGCGCACGCGCTCGATCCACCAGGGCGGATGGTTCCAGGCGCCCAGCGGCGTGCGCTCGACTGCCTCGACCAGTGCCGCGCGCTCGCGCACGAAGCGGCGCAGCACGGCGTTGACGAAGGGCACCGCCGCCGGTGTGCGCTGGCGCGCGGCGTTCACCGCCTGATCGACGAGCGTGTGGTCGGGGTACGGCGGCTCGGGCACCGGCCACAGCAGCGCCAGCGCCGTGCACAGCATCGCGTCGACCGCCGGCGGCGGCGTGCGCGGCGCGAGCAACTGCCGCAACTCGGTGGCGGCACCCAGGCGCCGCAGCGCGTCCAGGCCCAGCGCCTGCACGCCGGCGCGCGCATCGGGCGGGCAGCGCGAGATCCAGTCGGTGGCCGAGCGGCCGCTGCGCACCGCCTGCACGAGCTCTGCCGCCAGGTCCAGCAGCCGCGACAGCGGCGGCGACGCTTGGGGTGGGGCAGCGGTAGGCACGCAGGCAGTCTAGCGGTCAGGCCCGCGCGATGGTCGTCGCCGTGCCCGGCTCGCTCTCCGGCGCCCTTGGCTTCAGAATGCGGGATCATCCTTTCGGGGATCCCTGACGGAGACCGCCCATGCCGCCCAGCCCGCCGGCTGCCGCCGATCGCATTTTCCGCAGCGAGGAGGAACTCGCACGGATGCCGGCGTCGGCGCGCATCCGCTACCGCCTGCAGGACGCGCGCTGCCGCCACCACGCCAACGACAACATCGCCGCCTTCGTGCGCGAGGGCGAGCTCGACGAGCTCAAGGCCGAGGTGCAGGCCAGGGTGCAGGAGCTGCTGCACGCGCTCGTCATCGACACCGAGGGCGACCACAACACGCAGGGCACGGCCGAGCGCCTGGCGCGCATGTACATCGACGAGGTCTTTCGCGGCCGCTACCAGCCCATGCCCGCGGTGACCGAGTTCCCGAACGCCGAGCGCCTGAACGAGCTCATGATCGTCGGCCCGATCACCGTGCGCAGCGCCTGCTCGCACCACCTCTGTCCCATCGTCGGGCGCGTCTGGATCGGCCTGCTGCCCAACGAGCACTCCAACCTCATCGGCCTGTCCAAGTACGCGCGCATCTGCGACTGGGTGATGAGCCGGCCGCAGATCCAGGAGGAGGCGGTGATGATGCTGGCCAACGAGCTGCAGCAGCGCGTGCGCCCGGACGGGCTGGCCATCGTCATGGAGGCCGACCACTTCTGCATGCACTGGCGCGGCGTGAAGGACAACGCGTCGGCGATGGTGAACAGCGTCATGCGCGGCGCCTTCCTCAAGGACGCCAGCCTGCGGCGCGAGTTCCTCTCGCTGCTCTCGCGCAAGGGCCAGGACTGAAAGCCTGGGGAAAGGAGTTCGAGCATGCTCGTCCGACTCATGTACGCCAGCCGCCCGGCGCCGGCGCTGGACGCCGAGGAACTGGCCGCCATCCTGCGCGAGAGCCGCGCCAACAATCCCCAGCACGGCATCACCGGCGTGCTGTGCGTGGGCGACGGCGTCTTCGTGCAGGTGCTCGAAGGCAGCCGCAGCGCCGTCAACCGGCTCTTTCAGCTCATCGCCGCCGACACGCGGCACAAGCAGCTCGAGCTGCTGAGCTACGAGGAGATCCACGAGCGGCGCTACGCCGCCTGGGCGATGGGGCAGATGGACATCGCCGGGCTCAACCCGGCGCTGCTGCTGAAGTACTCGCTGTGCGCGCGCCTGGACCCCTTCACCGTCTCCGGCGAGGCCACCGCAGCGCTGCTGGACGAGCTCATGTCCACGGCGGCCATCGTGCGCTGCCCTTGAGCCGCCGCGCTCACTTGGTGCCGAACATGCGGTCGCCCGCGTCGCCCAGGCCGGGGACGATGTAGCCGTGGTCGTTGAGCTGGCGGTCGATGGCGCAGGTGTAGACCGGCACGTCCGGGTGGCGGTCGTGAAAGCGCGCCAGGCCTTCGGGCGCGGCCAGCAGGCTGACGAAGCGGATCGAGCGCGGGCGCGTCTCCTTCAGGCGGTCGACCGCGGCCACCGCGGAGTTGCCGGTGGCCAGCATGGGGTCGAGCACGATGGCGTCGCGCTCGTGCATCTCCTGCGGCATCTTGAAGTAGTACTCGACCGCGCCCAGCGTCTTCGGGTCGCGGTACAGGCCGACGTGGCCGACGCGCGCCCCCGGCACCACATCCAGCATGCCGTCGAGAAAGCCGCTGCCGGCGCGCATGATGACGACGAAGACCGTCTTCTTGCCGTCGATCACCGGCGAGCGCATGGCCTCCAGCGGCGTCTCGATGTCGATCAGCTGCGTCGGCATGTCGCGCGTGACCTCGTAGGCCAGCAGCATGCTGATCTCGCCGAGCAGGCGCCGGAAGCTGCTCGTGCTGCGCTCCTTCTGCCGCATCAGCGTGAGCTTGTGCTGCACCAGCGGATGGGTGATGAGGTGCACCTGCTTGGTCATGCCATCTCCTGCGTGCGCGCCGCCTGCCAGGCGGCGATGAAGGCTTGGGTCAGTTCGGCGGCCGGGGCGGCGCGGCAGTTCGCCGCGTAGCTGCCCGCCCACAGCGAGCTGAAGTCGCTGCGCCCCTGCGCCTGCGCGGCCTCGCGCAGCGGCGCCAGTGCCGCGGGTGCGAGCGGAAAGGCCGGCACGTCGGCGCACAGCGGCCCGCACTCGCGCATGAGGCGGTTCACGATCGAGCGCGCCGGGCGTCCGCTGAAGAGGTTGGTGAGCGCGGTGTGGCGCGCGGCCTCGGTGCCCAGCAGCGCGCGGTGCTGCGGCGTGATCGTGGCCTCGGGCGATTTCAGGTAGGCGGTGCCGATCTGCACGCCGGCTGCGCCGAGGGCGCGCGCGGCGGCGATCGTCGTCGCGTCGCCGATGCCGCCGGCGGCCACCACCGGCAGCGACACCGCCTGCACGATCTGCGGCAGCAGCGCGAACAGGCCGAGCTGGCGCGTGAGGTCGTCGTCCAGGAAGTGGCCGCGGTGGCCGCCGGCCTCCAGGCCCTGCGCGATGATGACGTCGGCGCCGTGCTGCTGCAGCCAGCGCGCCTCCTCCACCGTCGTCGCCGAGGCCATGACGAGCGCGCCCCAGCGCTTCACGCGCGCGAGCAAGTCCGGCGCCGGCAAGCCGAAGTGAAAGCTCAGCACCGGCGGCCGCAAGGGCTCGATGAGCGCGGCCAGCTCGGCGCTGAAGGGTGCGCGCATCGCGCCCGCGGGCGCCGCCGCCGGATCGAGCCCGTACTCGGCGTAATAGGGCGCAAGACGCTCGCGCCAGCGCCGCTCGCGCGCGGCGTCGGGCGCGGGAGGCTGGTGGCAGAAGAAGTTGACGGCAAAAGGCCGCGTGCTGCGCGCGCGCAAGGCCTCGATCTCCGCGCGCAGGCCCGCGGGCGAGAGCAAGGCCGCCGGGATCGCGCCCAGGCCGCCGGCCTCGCACACCGCCGCGGCCAGCGCGTGCCCTTGCGCGCCCGCCATGGGCGCCTGGATCACCGGCGCGGCCAGGCCCAGCCTGGCCGCGAGGTCGACCGCCTTCGTCATCCGCATCCTCCTCGTCTGCCTTCCGATCTCAGAACAGCGTGCCGTCGCTGTCGATGCGCAGCGGCGGCGCGCCGTCACGCAACTCGGCGGCGAGTTCGCGCCCGCACGCCCAGGTGCCGCCCTCGAGCAGGCGCGCCAGCGGCAGCCGCGCCGCATCGACCCCAAGCTCGGCGCGAACCCGCGCCGCGAGCTCGTCGAGCAGCGTCACGGTGAGCGCGCGCCACTCGACGATGAACTCGTCGCCCGGTTTCCAGACGCGCTCGAAGGCGCTGTCGCTGCGCGGCACCAGCACGCCGGTGTCGATGAGCAGGCCGCCGTTGCGGTACTCGGGCAGACCGGTGAGCGCGTCCAAACCGGTGACGTCGATGCCGGTCCACTGCAGCGGCTCGAGCAGCGAGTAGACCAGCCACTGCGTGAGCTTGTGAAACGGCACCCAGCCGCGCGTCACCGGGTCGCTGCCGCCGCGGCCGTCGTCGCCACCGGCGAAGCGGTGCGGCCAGACGTCGCCGGCCGGCACGCCCATCACCACCGTCCCACTGCGCCAGATCGGACCCAGCAGCTGCAGCGTCTCGCGCAGCAGCACGGCGGCGGCGACTTCGCGTTGCGCGCCGCTGCGCGCCAGCCTCTCCAGCAGCAGCGCGGGGCGCGCGGGCAGGCCGCTGCGCTCGGCCTCGTCCTGCAGCGCCTGGCCCAGGCGCTGCAGCAAGGCGGCGCGGCCTTCGAGCCCGAGCAGCGGATTGGACGGCCCGGCCTGGAAGACGCCGCGCAGCACCGCGGCGTCGATCTGGCGCAGCGCCGCGGCATCGACGCGGCAGGGCTGGCCCGGCGTCGCGGAGAAGACGCCGGCCATGAAGGCGTGCAGGCTCGCCACCGCCAGCCCCTCGGAGCGCGCCAGGCGCGGGCCTTCCGGCGCGGGCGCTTCACTGCCGCTGCCCGGTTCGCCCGCGGCGGCATCGAGTGCGGCCATCAGATCCTCGCGGCTGGCGCGCGCGGCGGGCAGCGCGGTCGCCGGCAAGCTCGCCGCGGCCTCGTCGAAACGCCATTGCGCGCCGGCCCCGGCGTCCAGCAGCACGCTGACCACCGTCAGGTCGACGCAGGCGCGCGCGCGTTCGTCGGGCGGCAGCGGCGCAAGCAAGGCGTCGAGCAGGGCCTTGCGGTCGACGCCGCCGGCCTCGAAGTGCCGCCAGCGGCTGTGGATCGGGATCGCGAGATCGGGATGGCGGCGCCGCGTCGTCGACGCCACACGGGCGGCGGCCTCGGGCAGACGGCTGCGATCGAGGCGAAACCAGCCGGAGCGCTCGTCCGCCACCGCGGCGGTGATCGCGGCGCAGCGCGCGCGGATCACGCGCGCGTCGCGAAGCAGCGCCAGCGGGTCGCGTGCGCGGTCCCCGCCGGCCTCATCCAAGGCCACGCCCCTTCACGCCAGCGAGCCGTTGCGCGTCGGGCACGCTGCCGTCGGTGAAGTAGCCCGCGGCGATCTTCGCCTCGATCTCCACGCGCGCGTCGGCGGGGACGAGTTCGTCCGGGATCTTCACGCGCTCGCCGACCTCGATGCCGCTGGCGGTGATGGCGTCGTACTTGTCGTTGCTCATGCTCACCAGGCGGTGGATCCTGCGGATGCCCAGCCAGTGCAGCACGTCGGGCATCAGCTCCTGGAAGCGCATGTCCTGCACGCCGGCCACGCACTCGGTGCGCAGGAAGTACTTGTCGGCGCTGTCGCCGCCCTGCTGGCGCTTGCGCGCGTTGTAGACGAGGAACTTGGTGACCTCGCCCAGCGCCCGCCCCTCCTTGCGGCTGTAGGCGATGAGGCCCACGCCGCCCTGCTGCGCGCCGCGCACGCATTCCTCGATGGCGTGCGTGAGGTAGGGGCGGCAGGTGCAGATGTCGCTGCCGAAGACGTCCGAGCCGTTGCACTCGTCGTGCACGCGCGCGGTCAGCGTCACCGACGGATCGGCGAGCGCGCGCACGTCGCCGAAGACGTAGAGCGTCTGCCCGCCGATCGGCGGCAGGAAGACCTCGAGGTCGCTGCGCGTCACCAGCTCGGGGTACATGCCGCCGGTCTCCTCGAACAGCGAGCGCCGCAGCTCGACCTCGGTCACGCCGAAGCGCGCCGCCACCCCGGGCAGCCACCACACGGGCTCGAGCGCGATCTTCGTCACCGCGGCGCTCGCGTCCTCGAGCAGGATGCGGCCGTCGACCCGCAGGCGCTGGAAGGCCAGCGCCTGGCGGATCTCGGGCAGGTGGATGTGCGCCTTGGTGACGGCGATCGTCGGCCGGATGTCGATGCCCTGCGCGAGCTCGTCGGCGAACACCTGCTGCACCGCCGCGCCCCAGGGGTCGAGCGAGACGATGCGCCGCGGCTCGGCCCAGGACGGATGCGGCCCGATGGCGTCGGTGGGCGCGGTGTCGGTGAGGTCGGCGCGATGCCCGCGCGTGAGCCGCCCCGCGGCCACCGCGAGTGCGCGGTAGACACCGTAGCTGCCGCTGTGCGTGCCGATGACGTTGCGCTGCGCGCGGTTGCCGGTGGTGCCGACGATCGCGCCGCGCCGGCGCGGATCGGCCTCGCCCCAGCGGATCGGCCAAGCGCCCGCGGGACCCTGTCCGGGGTGGGAGGTCAGCCGGATGTGACCGACCGAAGCAGCGGGCTCGGGCGTCGTGGCAGGCATGGTGGCAGGGGCCGCGGAAGGGATGCAGCATACCGCCCTGCCGCGACCGCGGCGGCGCCCACGCGCGCCGGCCTTCAGCGCCGGTCCTGGCCCATCATGCGCAGGATGTCGTCCAGCGGATTGCCGTTGCCGTCGGCATCCAGCATCGAGGCGAGCGCGCCCAGGCCACCCAGACCGCCGGCGCCCGCTGCTGCCGGACCACCGCCGCCGAGCAGGCCGCCGAGCAGGCCACCGGGGCCGCCCGGCGCCGCCGCGCCCGGCGCTGCCGACGCCGCGGAGGCGTTGTTGCCGGCCTGCTGCCTGGCGAACCAGCCTGCGGCGAGCATCGCCAGCATCGGCAGCATCTTCTTCAGCAGCGCCGAGTCCAGCCCCGTCTGCGCGGCGGCGTTGCCGGCCACCGCGCGGCTGACCTCCTTGCTGCCGAAGATCTGGCCCAGCACGCCGTTGCCGGCGTCGAGCTCGGTCGGCCGTGGTGACAGCACCTGGGCCAGCAGGCCCTCCAGCCCCGCCGCGCCGGGGCCCGCCTGCGCCTGCTTCTGCAGGCCGCCGAGGATCGCCGGCAGCAGGGCGCCGGCGCCGCTGGCCACCTGCTGCTCGCTCATGCCGAGCTCACCGGCCATCGCCTGCAGGCCGCCCATCTGCGCGAGCAGATCGTCGATCCGCATGATCGCCTGCCGCGTCAGCGCAGAAGTTCGGCCGGTACGTTGCCGCCGTTGGCGGCAAGCTGCGCCAGCACGTTCTTGTGCAGCCACATGTTCATCTGCGCCGAGTCGCCCATCAGCTTGTCGGGACAGCCGAGCTCCTTCGCCAGCTCCTTGCGTGCGGACAGGCTGCTGTCCATGTCCAGCAGCTTCATGAGGTCGACGATCGAGGTGCGCCAGTTCAGTTTCTGCGGGTTGGCCGCGGCCTTCTGTTCGAGCTGCGCGACGACGTCGACGACCGGGATCGGCGCCGGGCCGGAGGCCGCGGCCGGGGCGGGAGCCGGCGCGGCATCCGCCGCCGTCGGCGTGGCCGCCGCCGCCTTGCCGAAGCCGAGCTTTTCCATGATGGTGCTGAAGAGACCCATGATCTTGTCCTCCGATGAGCGTGGTGGAGATGAAAGCCGATATCGGCAGCGGCCATCCTACGCCGCAGAGCCCGCCGCATTGCTCGGAGCTTGCCCGGAACCGCCCTCGGGGCATCCCCGAAGCGGCGCGCTCAGAGCGCGAAGTCGTAGTCGACGACGAGCGGCGCGTGGTCGCTGAAGCGGCGGTCCTTGTACACGCTGGCGCTGCGCGCATGCCGGGCCATGCCGGGCGTGGCGAGATGGTAGTCCAGCCGCCAGCCGACGTTCTTCGCATACGCCTGGCCGCGGTTGCTCCACCACGTGTAGCAGGCGTCGGTGGTGTCGGGGTGCAGGCGGCGGTAGACGTCGACGAGGCCGGTCTCGGCGAGCAGCCGCGTCAGCCAGGCGCGCTCCTCGGGCAGGAAGCCCGAGTTCTTCTGGTTGCCGCGCCAGTTCTTCAGGTCGGCCGGCGTGTGCGCGATGTTGAGGTCGCCCACGAGGATGAACTCGCGCGTGGCCGCGAGCGTCGCCAGATGCGGGAGCATGAGGTCCAGGAAGCGGTACTTGGCCGCCTGCCGCTCGGGGCCGGAGGAGCCGCTCGGGAAGTAGCAGCTGATGAGGCTGAGCTTGCGCCGCGCGCTGTCGAAGCGCGCCTCGACGTAGCGGCCCTCGGCATCGAACTCGGCCGTGCCCAGGCCGACGACGACCGCGCTCGGCGCCTTGCGCGTGTAGAGGCCCACCCCCGAGTAGCCCTTCTTCTCGGCGAAGTGGAAATGCCCCTGCAGACCGGCGACGCGCCCGAAGCGCCCGAGCACCTCGGGCGCCTGCGCCTTCACTTCCTGCACGCCCATACAATCGGCGCCCGCCGCTTCGGCCCAGGCTTCGAAGCCCTTCTCGGCCGCCGAACGGATGCCGTTCAGGTTGAGCGTGACGAGCCGCAATCCCACGAGGAACGACCTTTCATGACGGAACGCGCTGCCGACCCGCTGGCCCAGGAATTCGTCCGCTTCGCGGTCGAGGCCGGCGTGCTGCGCTTCGGCGAGTTCAGGACCAAGGCCGGGCGGCTCTCGCCCTACTTCTTCGACGCCGGCCTGTTCGACGACGGCGCCCGGCTCGGCGCGCTCGGGTCATTCTATGCACGCCGCCTGCTGCAGAGCGGCATCGCGTTCGACATGCTCTTCGGCCCCGCCTACAAGGGCATCACGCTGGTGGCGGCGCTGTCCATCGAGCTCGCGCGGCTGGGCCGCAACGTGCCCTTCGCCTACAACCGCAAGGAGGCCAAGGACCATGGCGAGGGTGGCGTGCTCGTCGGCGCGCCGGTGCGCGGGCGCGTGCTCATCGTCGACGACGTCATCTCCGCCGGCACCTCGGTGCGCGAATCGATCGCGCTCATCCGCGCCGCCGGCGCCACGCCCTGCGGCGTCGCGCTGGCGCTGGACCGTCAGGAGCGCGCGGTCGAGGACGGCCGCGACGCCGATCACTCGGCGGTGCAGTACGTCACGCGCGAACTCGGGCTGGCCGTGTGTGCCGTTGCGACGCTGTCGGACTTGCTGCAGTATCTGGCGCCCGACCCCTCGCTGCAGGCTCATGCCGCCGCGGTGCGGGCCTATCGCGACCGCTACGGAGTCTGAATGCGCCCCGGCGCCCAGTCGACCCCCCGTTCCCTCCGAGCGACGGCCCTCGCGGCAGCCGGCGTGGCCGCCTCGCTGCTGTGCGCCGCGCCGGCCGCGGCGCAGGCGCGCGACGCCGCCTCCGCGGCCATCTACACCTGCGTCGACGACCAGGGCCGGCGCATCACGTCGGACCGCCCGATCCCTGCCTGCTCGGCCAAGGAGCAGCACATCCTCAACCGGGACGGCTCGCTGCGCGCGGTGCACCCGCCCACGCTCACCGCCGACGAGCGCGCCGAGCGCGAGGCGCGCGAGCGCAAGGAGAGCGCCGAGCGCATGGCGCGGATCGAGGCGACGCGGCGCGACAAGAACCTGCTCGTGCGCTTTCCGGACGAGGCTGCGCACCGCAAGGCGCGCGAGGCCGCACTCGATACCGTGCGCCTGGCGATCAAGGCCACCGAGGAGCGGCAAAGAGAGCTGCAGGCCGAGCGCGTGCCGCTCGAGAACGAGGCCGAGTTCTACGCCGGCAAGCGCATGCCGGCCAAGCTGAAGCTCCAGTTCGACGCCAACGACGCCGCGGTCGAGGCGCAGAAGGAGGCCGCGGCCAGTCAGCAGGCGGAGCTGGCGCGCGTCAACCGCCTCTACGACATCGAGCTGGAGCGGCTGCGCCGCCTCTGGGCCGGCGCACCGCCGGGCTCGATGGGGCCGCTGCCCCCGGCGGTGGCGATCGACAAGAGCGCCGCCGCCGCACGCTGACGCCGCCGGCCGGGCATTCTCAGCCGAGCTTGCGCCGCAGCAGCTCGCTCGCCTGCGCCGGGTTGGCCTTGCCCTTGCTCGCCTTCATCACCTGGCCGACGAGGGCGTTGAAGGCCTTGTCCTTGCCGGCGCGGAACTCCTGCACCGACTTCGGGTTGCCCGCCAGCACCGCGTCGACGATGGCCTCCAGCGCGCCGGCATCGCGCATCTGCTGCAGGCCCTTGGCGGCGATGACGGCGTCGACCTCGGCTGCGGCATCGGTCCACAGCGCGTCGAAGACCTGGCGTGCGCCGCTGTTGGAGATCGTGCCGTCGACGACGCGCGCGATGAGCGCGGCCAGGCGCGCCGGCGCCAGCGGCGCGTCCTCGATGCCGCGCCCTTCGGCGTTGAGCCGCTTCGAAACCTCGCCCATGAGCCAGTTCGCGGCCAGCTTGGCCGGCGCCCCGGCGTCGCGCACGGCTTCGTAGAAGCGTGCGAAGGGCAGGCTTTGCGTCATCAGCGCCGCGTCGTCGGCGGGCAGGCCGTCCTCGCGCTGCAGGCGCTCGGCCATCGGCTCCGGCAGTTCGGGCATCTGCGCCTGCACGCGCTCGATCCACGCGGGCTCGATCGTGAGCGGCGGCAGGTCCGGGTCGGGGAAGTAGCGGTAGTCGTGCGCGTCCTCCTTGGTGCGCATGGCCCGCGTCTGCCCGCTCTCCGGGTCGAAGAGCACGGTCGCCTGCACGAAGGCGCGGCCGTCCTCGAGTTGTTCGATCTGCCATTGCAGCTCGGCCTCGATGGCCTGCTGCAGGAAACGGAAGCTGTTCAGGTTCTTGATCTCGCGCCGCGTGCCCAGCGCCGCGCCGGGGCGGCGCACCGAGACGTTGGCGTCGCAGCGGAAGCTCCCCTCCTGCATGTTGCCGTCGCAGATGCCCAGCCACACCACCAGCGCGTGCAGCGTCCTGGCGTACTCCACCGCCTCGGCGCTGCTGCGCATGTCGGGCTCGGAGACGATCTCCAGCAGCGGCGTGCCGGCGCGGTTGAGGTCGATGCCGCTGTCGCCGCCGAAGTCCTCGTGCAGGCTCTTGCCCGCGTCCTCCTCGAGGTGCGCGCGCGTGAGTCGCACCGTCCTGCGCTGCCCGCCGAGCATGAACGAGATCTCGCCGCCCTGCACCACCGGCTGCTCGTACTGGCTGATCTGGTAGCCCTTGGGCAGGTCCGGGTAGAAGTAGTTCTTGCGCGCGAAGACCGACCGCGGCGCGACCTTGGCGCCGACGGCCAGGCCGAAGCGGATGGCGCGCTCGACCGCGCCGCGGTTCATCACCGGCAGCGTGCCCGGCAGGGCCAGGTCGATGGCGCAGGCCTGCGTGTTGGGCGCGGCGCCGAAGGCGGTGGAGGCGCCGCTGAAGATCTTGCTCGCGGTCGAGAGCTGGGCGTGGGTCTCGAGGCCGATCACGACCTCGTAGCCGCGCACCAGGGCGGTCGTGTTCGTCGCGGGTGCCGTCATCTCAAATCCCCTGCGGCGCGAGCGTGTGCCAGTCGGTGGCCTGCTGCAGCGCGTGCGCGGCGTGGAGCAGCTCGCCTTCGCGGAAGTAGTTGCCGATGAGCTGCAGGCCCACCGGCAGCGGTGCCGATCCCGGGGCCTGCGCGAAGCCCGCCGGCACCGACATCGCCGGCAGCCCGGCCAGGCTCGCCGGCAGCGTGAAGACGTCGGCCAGGTAGGCCTTCACCGGGTCGTCGTCCTGTTCGCCCAGGCGCCAGGCCACCGTCGGCGCCACCGGACCGGCGATGAGCTCGCAGTCGCGGAAGCAGGCGCGGAAGTCGTCGGCCACCATGCGGCGCAGCTTCTGCGCCTGCAGGAAGTAGGCGTCGTAGTAGCCGTGCGAGAGCACGTAGGTGCCGATCATGATGCGGCGCTTGACCTCGGGCCCGAAGCCTTCGGCGCGGCTCTTGCAGTACATGTCGGTGAGGTCCTCGAACTGCGCCGCGCGGTGGCCGTAGCGCACGCCGTCGAAGCGGCTCAGGTTGGAGCTGGCCTCGGCCGGCGTGAGCACGTAGTAGACGGGGATGCACAGTTCCGTGCGCGGCAGGCTCACGTCGACCAGGGTCGCGCCCAGCCTCTGCAGCTCGGCCAGCGCGGCGCGCACCGGCTGCTGCACGGCGTCGGCCAGCTGCGCGGGGAAGAACTCGCGCGGCAGGCCGATGCGCAGGCCCGCCAGCGGCCGTGCGGCGCTGGCGCCCGCGCGCGCGGTGCGCAGCGCCGCGGCGTAGTCCTGCGCCGGGCGCTCGGCGCTGGTGGAGTCGCGCGCGTCGAAGCCGCCCATGGCCGAGAGCAGCAGCGCGCAGTCCTCGGCCGAGCGCGCCATGACGCCGGCCTGGTCGAAGCTCGACGCGTAGGCGACGATGCCGTGGCGGCTGCACACGCCGTAGGTCGGCTTGATGCCGGTCACGCCGCAGAAGCTCGCCGGCTGGCGGATCGAGCCGCCGGTGTCGGTGCCGGTGGCCGCGGGCAGCAGCCTGCCCGCCACCGCGGCCGCGCTGCCGCCGGAGGAGCCGCCGGGGACGCGCGTCCGATCCCAGGGGTTCCTCACGGGGCCGAAGCACGAGCTCTCGTTGCCCGAACCCATCGCGAACTCGTCGCAGTTGAGCTTGCCCAGGCTCACGCAGCCCGCGCCCTGGCCCTCGGCCCCCAGGCGTTCGACCACGGTGGCATCGAAGGGGCTGAGGTAGCCGCGCAGCATCCGCGAGCCCGCGCTCGTCGGCCAGGCGCGCGTGACGAAGACGTCCTTGTGCGCGATCGGCACGCCCAGCAGCGCCGCCGTGTCGCCGCGCGCCAGGCGCGCGTCGGCGGCGCGCGCCTGCGCCAGCGTGGCCTCCTCGTCGCGGGCGACGAAGGCGTTGAGCGCCGCGTGCGCGTCGATGCGCGCCAGCAGGGCGCGCGCGAGCTCGACCGCCGAGAACTCGCGCGCCCGCAGCCCGGCCGCCAGGGCGGCGACGCCGCGCGCGTGCAGCGCAGCCTTGTCGGCAGCGGCACTCATTCGATCACCTTGGGCACGAGGAAGAGGCCGTCCTGCAGCGCCGGCGCGTTGCGCTGGTTGGCGCTGCGCTCGTCGTGCTCGCTGACCACGTCCTCGCGCAGGCGCAGCGCCACCGGCTGCAGCGCCGCCAGCGGCGTGTCCAGGGGTTCGACGCCGCGCGTGTCGACGGCGCGCATCTGCTCGACGATGGCGAAGAAGCCGTTGAGCTGCTGCAGCATGGTCGCGGCCTCGGCCGGCGAGAGGGCCAGGCGCGAGAGCTGCGCGATGCGCTCGACGTCCTGCGGGGTGAGTGCCATGAGATGCGAGGGGAAGTGAAGCCGGGCCCTGCCCGCGAACGCCTTGTTGCAGGCCCGCGCAGGGCGGATCGGGAGGGCGGATGCAGTATTATCGCCGGCTACCTGAACGCTCTTCGAGCACCGAGTTCGTCTGGCCGCGGTCGACCCCGGACGGCGCCTTGGCGATGGATCGCAGCGATCCCGCTGGTGTCCCGTAGGCCCCGACCCAGCCCCCCATGTTCGCCTCCCTGCGCCGCTACTTCTCCACCGACCTCGCGATCGACCTCGGCACGGCCAACACGCTGATCTACGTGCGCGGCAAGGGCGTGGTGCTGGACGAGCCCTCGGTGGTGGCGATCCGCCACGAGGGCGGCCCCAGCGGCAAGAAGACGATCCAGGCCGTGGGCGCCGAGGCCAAGGCCATGCTGGGCAAGGTGCCCGGCAACATCGAGGCCATCCGGCCGATGAAGGACGGCGTCATCGCGGACTTCACCGTCACCGAGCAGATGCTCAAGCAGTTCATCAAGATGGTGCATCCGCGCTCGGTGCTGCGGCCCAGCCCGCGCATCATCATCTGCGTGCCCTGCGGCAGCACGCAGGTCGAGCGCCGCGCCATCCGCGAGTCGGCCCTGGGCGCGGGCGCCTCGGACGTGTACCTGATCGAGGAGCCGATGGCCGCGGCCATCGGCGCCGGCCTGCCGGTGGCCGAGGCCTCGGGCTCGATGGTGGTCGACATCGGCGGCGGCACCACCGAGGTCGGCGTCATCAGCCTGGGCGGCATGGTCTACAAGGGCAGCATCCGCGTCGGCGGCGACAAGTTCGACGAGTCCATCATCAACTACATCCGCCGCAACTACGGCATGCTCATCGGCGAGCCCACCGCCGAGGCCATCAAGAAGAACATCGGCAGCGCCTTCCCCGGCTCCGAGGTCAAGGAGATGGAGGTCAAGGGCCGCAACCTCTCCGAGGGCGTGCCGCGCTCGTTCACGATCTCCTCCAACGAGATCCTGGAGGCGCTCACCGACCCGCTCAACCAGATGGTGAGCGCGGTGAAGAACGCGCTCGAGCAGACGCCGCCCGAGCTCGGCGCCGACATCGCCGAGCGCGGCATGATGCTCACCGGCGGCGGCGCGCTGCTGCGCGACCTCGACCGCCTGCTGGCCGAGGAAACCGGGCTGCCGGTGCTGGTCGCCGAGGACCCGCTCACCTGCGTCGTGCGCGGCTGCGGCATGGCGCTCGAGCGCATGGACCGCCTGGGCTCGATCTTCACTTCCGAATGACCGGAACCTGAAGCGGGAGCGCCGCGCATGCCGCTGGGCACGCTGGACCGCACGCCGCCGCCGATCTTCCGTCAGGGCCCTTCGGCGCTCACCAAGCTCGTCTTCTTCGCCGCGCTGGCCGTGTTCCTGATGGTGGCCGACGGTCGCATGCGCCTCATCGAGCCGCTGCGCTCGGGGCTGGCCGTCGTGCTGCTGCCGGTGCAGCGCGTGCTCGCCGTGCCGGTGGCGCTGTGGGCCTCGGCGCGCGCATACCTCGGCGGTCTGGACGCCGCGCTGCAGGCGGCCGAAGGCGCGAACCGGCGGCTGGCGGCGCAGTCCGTGCAGGCCGCGCGCGCCGAACGCCTGGCGCAGGAGAACGAGCGCCTGCGCGCGCTGCTGGCGCTGCGCCCGGAGATCGTCGCGCGCACGCAGGCCGCCGAGATCCTCTACGAGGCCGCGGACCCGTTCTCGCGCAAGGTGCTGGTCGACCGCGGCCGCGTGCAGGGTGTCGTCGCCGGCGCTCCGGTTGTCGACGAGGCCGGCGTGCTCGGTCAGGTGACGCGGTTGTACCCGGTGACCGCGGAGGTCACGCTGCTGGTCGACAAGGACGGTGCCATTCCCGTGCTCAACACGCGCACCCAGCAGCGCAGCGTGGCCTTCGGCGGCCTGCAGCTGCCCGGTGGCGGCGGCGCGCTCGAGCTGCGCTTCCTCCCCAGCGACGCCGACGTCCAGGTGGGCGACGCGCTCGTCACCTCGGGCCTGGACGGCGTCTACCCGCCGGGGCTGCCGGTGGCGCGCGTGGCCGAGGTGCAGCGGCGCGCGCAAGCCGGCTTCGCGCGCATCCTGCTCGAACCCGCGGCGCGCGCCGAAGGCGTTCGCCACGTGCTCCTCGTCGAACCGCTGGCGCTGCAGTTGCCGCCGCGGCTGCCGGCCGGCGCCGACCCCGCCGCCACGGCGGCAAGCAGCCCCCCGCGGAGCCCCGGGCCATGATCATGCCGCGTGCCGGGGACCAGCTGCTGCTGCCGGCGAATCCGCTCTTCATCGGCCTGAGCCTGCTCGTGGCGCTGGCGCTGAACCTGCTGCCGATGGGGCGCCATGCGGCGCAACCCGACCTGCTGGCGCTGGTGCTGGTGTTCTGGAACGTGCACCAGCCGCGGCGCGTGGGCGTCGGCGTGGCCTTCCTGTTCGGGCTCATGATGGACGTGCACGAGGGCGCGCTGCTGGGCCAGCATGCACTGGCCTACACGCTGCTGAGCTACGGCGCGATCACCATCCACCGGCGCCTGACCTGGTTCTCGCTGCCCGCGCAGGCGCTGCACATCCTGCCGCTGTTCCTGGGCACGCACCTGGTGACGCTGCTGGTGCGCCTGCTGGCCGGGGGCATGTTCCCGGGGTGGTGGCTGCTGGCCGCGCCCGTGGCGGAGGCGCTGCTGTGGCCGCTGGTCACGCTGCTGCTGCTGGCGCCACAGCGCCGCCCGCCGGATCCGGACGAGAATCGGCCGCTGTGAGCGGACCGCCGGCGGAATCGAGACGGCGCCCGCGCCTGCATGACCGAACTCAAGGACCTCGAGCGCGAACTCGGCCGCTTCCGCGGGCGGCTGCTCGCCGCGGCCGCCTTCGTGCTGCTGGCCTTCGCGCTGCTCGCGCTGCGCCTGGTGCAGCTGCAGGTGCTGCGCCACGACGAGCTGGCCACGCAGGCCGAGGTCAACCGCATCGCCGTGGTGCCGGTGGTGCCCAATCGCGGCCTCATCGTCGACCGCAACGGCATCGTGCTGGCGACCAACTACTCGGCCTACACGCTGGAGATCACGCCTTCGCGCGCGGGCGCGATCGAGCCGCTCATCGACGAGCTGGCGCAGGTCGTGGAGATCGGACCGCGCGACCGTCGGCGCTTCCGCCGCCTGCTGGAGGAGAGCAAGAGCTTCGAGTCGCTGCCCTTGCGCAGCAGGCTCAGCGAGGAGGAGGTGGCGCGCTTCACCGTGCAGCGCTTTCGCTTTCCCGGCGTCGAGATCAAGGCGCGGCTCTTCCGCCACTACCCGCTGGGCGAGGTCGGCAGCCACCTGCTGGGCTACATCGGGCGCATCAACCCGGCGGAGAAGAAGGCGATCGAGGACTGGCCCGACGAGGAACAGGCCAACTACCGCGGCACCGACCACATCGGCAAGCTCGGCCTCGAGCAGGCCTACGAGCGCGAGCTGCACGGCAGCACCGGTTTCGCCGAGGTCGAGACCAGCGCCGCCGGACGACCGGTGCGCCTGCTGCGCAGCCAGGGCGCCACGCCGGGGAAGACGCTGACGCTGTCGGTGGACATCCGGCTGCAGGCCCTGGTCGAGCAGATGTTCGGCGATCGCCGCGGCGCGCTGGTGGCGCTGGACCCGAGGAACGGCGAGGTGCTGGCCTTCGTCAGCAAGCCGACCTTCGATCCCAACCTCTTCGTCGACGGCATCGACGTCGAGAACTGGAAGGCGCTCAACGAGTCGATCGACAAGCCGCTGCTGAACCGCGCGCTGCGCGGAACCTACCCGCCGGGAAGCACCTTCAAGCCCTTCATGGCGATGGCCGCGCTCGGCAGCGGCAAGCGCGCACCGGACACGGTGATCAACGACGGCGGCAGCTACACCTTCGGCGGCCACGTCTTCCGCAGCCACGGCGACGTCGGCCTGGGGCCGGTGGACATGACGCGCTCGATCGTCAAGTCGAGCAACGTCTACTACTACTCGCTGGCCAACGAGATGGGCGTGGACCTGATGCACGAGATGCTCTCGCCTTTCGGCTTCGGGCAGCTCACCGGAATCGACCTCGACGGCGAGGCCGCCGGCGTGCTGCCGTCGACCGCCTGGAAGCGTCGCGCCTACCGCAAGCCCGAGCAGCAGCGCTGGTACGCCGGCGAGACGATCTCGCTGGGAATCGGCCAGGGCTACAACCACTTCACCATGCTGCAGCTGGCGAGCGCGACGGCGACGCTGGCCGCGGGCGGCGCGCGCTTCAGGCCGCATCTGGTGCGCGAGATCGAGGACATGGCGACGCAGGCCAGGCAGGCACCGGCCAGCCCGGCCCTGCCGCCGCTGCCGCTGAAGCCCGAGCACGTGGCGCTGGTCCTGAACGCGATGTACGGCGTGACGCAGGAGGGCACGGCGACGCGGGTGTTCGCCGGTGCGCCCTACCGCAGCGGCGGCAAGACCGGCACCGCGCAGGCGGTGGGCATCCGCCAGAGCGAGCGCTACAACGCCGCCAGGCTCGAGGAGCACAAGCGCGACCATTCGCTCTACATCGCCCTGGCGCCGCTCGAGGCGCCCACCGTGGCGCTGGCCATCGTCGTCGAGAACGCCGGCTTCGGCGCCGCCGCGGCGGCGCCGATCGCGCGCCGCGTCTTCGACTACCTGCTGCTCGGGCAGGTGCCCAGCGAGGAGGACATGGCCGCCACGCGCGCGGGCCGCTCGGCCGCGCCCATCGGCACGCCGCGCCGGGCAGAGGAGCTCGCCCTGCTGCCATGACGCACGCCTACGAGCAGCCATCGCCCTGGCAGCGCCTGCGCCCGGTCTTCAGCGGCTTCGACGGGCCGCTGGCGCTGGCGATGCTGTTCCTGGCGGCGCTCGGCCTCGTCACCATGTACTCCGCCGGCTACGACCACGGCACGCGCTTCGTCGACCATGGGCGCAACATGCTGCTGGCGCTGGGCGTGCTCTTCGTCGTCGCCCAGGTGTCGCCGCACAAGCTGCAGCGGCTGGCGCTGCCGCTGTACCTGGCCGGCCTGGTGCTGCTCGCGGCCACCGCGATCCCGGGACTGGGGATCACGAAGAAGGGCGCGACGCGCTGGCTCGACCTGGGGATCGTCATCCAGCCCAGCGAGGTGCTGAAGATCGCCGTGCCGCTGCTGCTGGCCTGGTGGTTCCAGAAGCGTGAGGGCACGCTGCGCGCGAGCGACTTCCTCGTGGCCGCCGCGCTGCTCGCGCTGCCGGTGGCGCTGGTGGCGCGGCAGCCCGACCTGGGGACGGCGCTGCTGATCCTCTTCGGCGGCCTGTACGTGATCTTCTTCGCCGGCCTGTCGTGGCGGCTCGTGCTGCCCGCGCTGCTGCTGGCTGCCGCGGCGATCACCGCGCTCGTGCTGGCGGGGCCGTCGATCTGCGCCGACGGCGTGCGCTGGCCCGTGCTGCGCGAGTACCAGCAGCACCGCGTCTGCACCCTGCTGGACCCCACGCGCGACCCGCTCGGCCGCGGCTTTCACATCCTGCAGGGGATGATCGCGATCGGCTCCGGCGGCGTCACCGGCAAGGGCTTCATGAGCGGAACGCAGACGCACCTGGAATTCATCCCCGAGCGCACGACCGACTTCATCTTCGCCGCCTTCTGCGAGGAGTTCGGCCTCGCCGGCGCGATCCTGCTCATGCTCGGCTTCCTGTTCCTGGTGTTCCGCGGCCTCATGATCGCCGCCGACGCGCCGACCGTGTTCGCGCGCCTGCTCGCCGCGGCGACGGCGATGAGCCTCTTCAGCTATGCCTTCGTCAACATGGGCATGGTCATCGGCATCCTGCCGGTGGTCGGCGTGCCGCTGCCCTTCATCAGCTACGGCGGCACCGCGATGGTCTCGCTCGGGCTGGCGCTCGGCATCCTGATGTCGGTCGCGCGCAGCCGGCGGCTGATGCCGAGTTGATTCCGCCGGCCGGCCTCCCGACGGACGCAGGGCCGACGGGCCGCGCGCTCAGGACGCGATCGCCTGCGCTCGTTGCGCTGACGCATCGAGGGGAAAGCGCACCGTGAAGAGCGCGCCGGGGTGGCCGCCGCCGGTGCGGGGGTGGGCGTCGGTCACCGTGACCTCGGCGCCGTGCTGCTGCGCGATCTCCTGCACGATCGCCAGGCCCAGGCCGGTGCCGTCGACCTGCGTTCCCAGGGCGCGGTAGAAGGGGCGGAAGATGTCCTCGCGCTCGGCCGGCGGCACGCCCGGGCCGCTGTCCTCGACCTGCAGCACGGCCACCTGCCCGAAGGGGTCGGCGACGAGGCGCGCGGTCACGGTGCCGCCGGCGGGGGTGTACTGCAGCGCGTTGTCGACGAGGTTGCGCACCAGCTCGCGCAGCAGCACCGGCTGCGCCTGAAGCGGCGCCAGCTGCCCTGCCTCGGGGCCCTCGTAGCCGAGGTCGATGCGCTTGTCCATCGCCTTGGGAACGAAGTCGCGCACGGTCTCGCGCACCAGGGCGGCGAGATCGACCGGCTGCCGCGCGAGCGCCTGTTCGCGGTCTTCGGTGCGCGCCATCGCCAGCAGCTGGTTCACCATGTGCGCCGCGCGCTGGCTGCCCAGCGCGATCTGCTGCAGCGCATGCCGCAGCGACTGCGCGTCGCCCTGTCCGCCGTCGATCTCGCGCTCGGCCAGCTCGGCCTGCGTGCGCAGCCCCGCCAGCGGCGTCTTCAGCTGGTGCGCGGCGTCGGCGAGGAAGTGGCGCTGCGCGCTGATCGACTGGTCCAGCCGATGCAGCAGATCGTTGAGCGCGCGCACCAGCGGCGCCAGTTCCTCGGGCACTCCGCGCTCCTGCAGCGGGCTCAGGTCGGTGCTCTCGCGGCGGCGGATGCGCTGCTGCAGCTCGGCCAGCGGGCGGATGCCGCGCACCAGCGCCAGCCATACCAGCAGCACCGCCAGCGGCAGGATGACGAACTGCGGCAGGATCACCCCCTTGATGATCTCGGTGGCCAGGCGCGAGCGCTTGTCCAGCGTCTCGGCGATCTGCACCAGCGGCCCGCTCTCGTCGCCCTCGGCCGCGCGCGGCCAGAGGTAGGCCACGCGCACGGGCTCATCGCGCATCGTGTCGTCGCGCCAGCGCACCCGCGCCGGCCCCTGCGGCGGCTCCAGCGGCACCGGCAGGTCGGCGTCCCCGGCCACGAGCTCGCCGCGCTCGCCCAGCACCTGGTAATACACGCGCGTCTCGTCGTCGCTGCCCAGCAGGCGCTGCACCGCCACCTCCATCTCGTCGCGGGCCTGCTCGCGCACGAGGTCCTCGGGCGAGGCCAGGGCACTCGCCTGCGCCGCCACCTCCTGCGCCAGGCTGCCCAGCTCGTGGTCGTAGGGGCGATTGGCGATCCCCTGCGCGACGATCCAGGTCAGCGCCACGCTCATCGGCCACAGCAGCAGCAGCGGCGCCAGCATCCAGTCCAGGATCTCGCCGAAGAGGGAAACCTGCTCGCGTGAGGCCATGGCGAGGGGGCGCGCCGGCGCAACCGTCGGTCGGCGCCCGCCTCGGCGGCGGACGCCGCACGCGCGCGCTCAGGCGCTGATCTTCTCCAGGCAGTACCCGAGGCCCCGCACGGTCGCGATGCGCACCGGGCCCTGCTCGATCTTCTTGCGCAGGCGGTGGATGTAGACCTCGATGGCGTTGTTGCTGACTTCCTCGCCCCACTCGCACAGGCGCTCGACGAGCTGGTCCTTGCTGACGAGGCGGCCGGTGCGCTGCAGCAGCACCTCGAGCAGCGAGAGCTCGCGCGCCGAGAGCTCGATCATCTGGTCGTTGAGGTAGGCGACGCGGCCGTTGGCGTCGAAGGACAGCGGGCCGTGCCTGATGATGCTCGAGGCCGTGCCCAGGCCGCGCCGCGTGAGGGCGCGCACGCGCGCCTCGAGCTCCTGCAGCGCGAAGGGCTTGGCCATGTAGTCGTCGGCGCCCAGGTCCAGGCCCTTGACGCGCTGCTCGATGCTGTCGGCCGCGGTCAGGATCAGCACCGGAACCGAGGAGCCGCGCGCGCGCAGCCGGCGCAGCACGTCGAAGCCGTGCATCCGGGGCAGGCCGAGGTCGAGGATGAGCAGGTCGAACTCGTGTGCCGCCAGCGCGGCGTCGGCTTCGCTGCCGCTGCTCACCTGGTCGACCGCGTAGCCCGTGCTGCGCAGCGAACGCAGCAGCCCATCGGCCAGCAGCTGGTCGTCCTCGGCAATCAGAATCCGCATCGCTGTCTCCTGCGCGCCGCGCCCCTCCGAAGCCCGCACCGGCCGGATGATCGCCCGCGGTGGTCGATGCGGCTCATTCTAGGCAGCTCGACCGCGTCCGCCCAGTCGGGTGACCCCAAGGAGGGCCCCCGGAAAAAGACGCCGCAAGACCGGCTCGGAAACTGTACAAACATCCAGTTTCCGCGATAATGCCGCCATGAAGGAGAAACCCATGGATGCACCCGTCAAAGCCTTGAACAGCGAAAAGGCCAAGGCCTTGCAGGCGGCCCTCGCCCAGATCGAGAAGCAGTTCGGCAAGGGCTCGATCATGCGCCTGGGCGAGGGCGAGAAGATCGAGGACATCCAGGTCGTCTCCACCGGCTCGCTGGGGCTGGACATCGCCCTGGGCGTGGGCGGCCTGCCGCGCGGGCGCGTGATCGAGATCTACGGCCCCGAGTCCTCGGGCAAGACCACGCTCACGCTGCAGGTCATCGCCGAGATGCAGAAGACCGGCGGCACCGCGGCCTTCATCGACGCCGAGCACGCGCTCGACATCCAGTACGCGCAGAAGCTCGGCGTCGACCTGCAGGACCTGCTCATCAGCCAGCCCGACACCGGCGAGCAGGCGCTCGAGATCGTCGACGCCCTCGTGCGCTCGGGCTCGGTCGACCTCATCGTCGTCGACTCGGTGGCCGCGCTCACGCCCAAGGCCGAGCTCGAGGGCGAGATGGGCGACAGCCTGCCGGGGCTGCAGGCGCGGCTCATGAGCCAGGCCCTGCGCAAGCTCACCGCGACGATCAAGAAGACCAACTGCATGGTCATCTTCATCAACCAGATCCGCATGAAGATCGGCGTCATGTTCGGCAACCCCGAGACGACCACCGGCGGCAACGCGCTCAAGTTCTATTCCTCGGTGCGGCTGGACATCCGCCGCACCGGCAGCATCAAGAAGGGCGACGAGGTCATCGGCTCCGAGACCAAGGTCAAGGTGGTGAAGAACAAGGTCAGCCCGCCCTTCAAGACCGCCGAGTTCGACATCCTCTACGGCGAGGGCATCAGCCGCGAGGGCGAGATCATCGACCTGGGCGTGCAGGCGCGCGTCGTCGACAAGTCCGGCGCCTGGTACGCCTACAACGGCGAGAAGATCGGCCAGGGCAAGGACAACGCGCGCGAGTTCCTGCGCGAGAACGCCGATCTCGCGCGCGAGATCGAGAACAAGGTGCGCGCGTCGCTGGGCGTCCCCGTGCTCGGCGCCGAGCCCACCACCGGAGACGCCGCGTAGACACCGCCGCCCTGCGCGCCTGCGCGCTGCGCCTGCTTGCCCGGCGCGAGCATGGCCGCACCGAGCTCGGCGCCAAGCTGCGCGCGCGGCTGCAGCGCGCGGCGGCGCAGCAAGACGCGGCCGCGAGTCTGGCGGCGGCATCCGCGTCGCAGGAACTGCAGGCCGGGATCGAGCGCATCCTCGACGAGCTCGAGCACCACGGCCTGCTCAGCGACGCGCGCGCCGCCGAGGCCCTGCTGCACGCCAAGGCGCCGCGCTGGGGTGCGCGCCGGCTGCGCCAGGCGCTGCAGGCGCGCGCGCTGCCCGCCGAAGTCGTCGAGGAGGCGGTGCGCGGCGCGCGCGCGAGCGAATGGACGCGCGCCTGCGCGCTCTGGCGCCGGCGCTTCGGGGCGGCGCCGGCCGATGCGCGCGAGCACGCGCGTCAGCTGCGCTTTCTGCTCGCGCGCGGCTTCGACGCCGAGTTGGCGCGCCGCGTCATCCGCGAGCGCGGCGGCGGTGACGACGAGCACGGCGATCCGCCGTGAACCCTCGCGCCTTTCCCCTGGTCCCGGACAAGCTCCTCTCGCCTGCTACATTTCCGCGTTCGGCCGGTCGACTCGCGCGGCAAGGCCAACGCCCGGACTCCGTTGCCGCGCTTCGAGGCGTCGGCGCACGCCTGGGCGCATTTCATTGCACACGAGGGACCGACGATGAAGATCCACGAATACCAGGCCAAGGAACTGCTTCGCGCGCACGGTGTGCCCGTGCCGCGAGGCTATCCCGCCTTCAGCGTGCGCGAGGCCGAGGAGGCGGCGCAGAAGCTCGGCGGTGCCGTCTGGGTCGTGAAGGCGCAGATCCACGCCGGCGGCCGTGGCAAGGGCGGGGGCGTCAAGCTCGCGCGCTCGGCGGCCGAAGTGACGCAGCTGTCCTCCGAGATCCTGGGCATGCAGCTCGTCACCCACCAGACCGGTCCCGGCGGCCAGAAGGTGCGCCGGCTGCTGATCGAGGAAGGCGCGGACATCCGCAAGGAGTACTACGCCGCGGTCCTCACCGACCGCGCGACGCAGAAGGTCTGCGTCATGGCTTCGTCCGAGGGCGGCATGGACATCGAGGAGGTCGCCCACAAGACGCCGGAGAAGATCCTCAAGGTCTTCGTCGACCCGCTCGCCGGCCTTTCCGACGCCCAGGCGCTGGAACTGGCGCGCGGCATCGGCGTTCCCGAGGCGAGCCAGGCGGCAGCGGTCGACGTCTTCAGGAAGCTCTATGCCTGCTACATGGCCAGCGACGCCAGCCTGGCCGAGATCAACCCGCTGATCCTCGAGGGCTCGGGCGCCATCAAGGCGCTGGACGCGAAGTTCAACTTCGACGCCAACGCGCTCTACCGCCACCCCGAGATCGTCGCCTACCGCGACCTCGACGAGGAGGACCCGGCCGAGGTCGAGGCCAGCAACTTCGACCTCAGCTACATCAGCCTGGACGGCAACATCGGCTGCCTGGTCAACGGCGCGGGCCTGGCGATGGCGACCATGGACACGATCAAGCTCTTCGGCGGCGAGCCCGCCAACTTCCTCGACGTCGGCGGCGGCGCCAGCGCCGAGAAGGTCACCGAAGCCTTCAAGATCATGCTCAAGAACCCCAAGGTCAAGGGCATCCTCGTCAACATCTTCGGCGGCATCATGCGCTGCGACACCATCGCCGAGGGCGTCATCGTCGCCTGCCGCGCGGTCAACCTCTCGGTGCCGCTGGTGGTGCGCATGAAGGGCACGAACGAGGACATCGGCAAGAAGATGCTGGCCGACTCGGGCCTGCCCATCATCAGCGCCGACACCATGGCCGAGGCCGCGACCCGGATCGTCGCCGCCGTGCAGTGACCCCGAAGGAAGAAACATGAGCATCCTGATCAACAAGGACACCCGCGTCATCACCCAGGGCATCACCGGCAAGACGGGGCAGTTCCACACGCGCATGTGCGTGGCCTATGCCAACGGCAAGAACTGCTTCGTCGCCGGCGTCAACCCGAAGAAGGCCGGCGAGGACTTCGAGGGCATCCCGATCTACGCCAGCGTGAAGGACGCCAAGGCGCAGACCGGTGCCACGGTGAGCGTCATCTACGTTCCGCCGGCGGGCGCCGCGGCGGCGATCTGGGAGGCGGTCGAGGCCGACCTCGACCTCGCCATCTGCATCACCGAGGGCATCCCCATCAAGGACATGCTCGAGGTGCGCAACAGGATGAAGGCCAAGGAGGCCGCGGGCGGCAAGCAGACCCTGCTGCTGGGCCCCAACTGCCCGGGAACGATCACGCCCGACGAGATCAAGATCGGCATCATGCCCGGCCACATCCACAAGAAGGGGCGCGTGGGCGTCGTCAGCCGCTCGGGAACGCTCACCTACGAGGCGGTGGCGCAGCTGACCGAACTCGGCATCGGCCAGAGCAGCGCCGTGGGCATCGGCGGCGACCCCATCAACGGCCTCAAGCACATCGACATCATGCGCCTCTTCAACGAGGACCCGGACACCGACGCCGTGATCATGATCGGCGAGATCGGCGGCCCCGACGAGGCCGACGCCGCGCGCTGGTGCAAGGCGAACATGAAGAAGCCCGTGGTCGGCTTCATCGCCGGCGTCACCGCGCCCCCGGGCAAGCGCATGGGCCATGCCGGCGCGCTCATCTCCGGCGGCGCCGACACCGCCGACGCCAAGCTCGCGATCATGGAAGAGTGCGGCTTCACCGTGACGCGCAACCCCTCCGAGATGGGCAAGCTGCTGAAGAACCTGCTCTGACCGATCCGGCGAGGTCACGCCCCCTCTCCCGGCCCGCGTCCCGTCATGGACTACCTTTTCCTGCCCGAGTTCTGGATCGCCGTCGGCCAGATCATCCTGATCGACATCCTGCTCGGGGGAGACAACGCCGTCGTCATCGCCCTGGCCTGCCGCAAGCTGCCGCCGGCACAGCGCACCAGGGGCATCCTCTGGGGGACCGCAGGCGCGATCGTCCTGCGCGTGGTCCTCATCTTCTTCGCGCTCAAGCTGCTGGCCATCCCCGCGCTGAAGATCGTCGGCGCCTTGCTGCTGGTGTGGATCGGCGTCAAGCTGCTGCTGCCCGAGGAGGAGGACGGCCACGGCAACATCGAAGGCAGCGAGCGCCTCTGGGGCGCGGTGAAGACGGTGATCGTCGCCGACTTCGTGATGAGCCTGGACAACGTCATCGCCATCGCCGGCGCGGCCGAGGCCTCCGGCGGCGACCACGGCATGGTGCTCGTCGTCTTCGGCGTGCTCATCAGCATCCCCATCATCATCTGGGGCAGCCAGATGGTGATCAAGCTGATGGACCGCTTCCCCATCATCATCACCGGCGGCGGCATGCTGCTGGGCTGGATCGCCGGCACCATGGCCGTCACCGACCCGGCGCTCGTCAACCCCGAGGTGCTGCCGCAGCTGCCCAAGTTCGCCGTCGGCGACACCCAGCGCTACGTCGCGGGCGCCCTGGGTGCGCTGCTCGTGCTCGCGCTGGGCAAGTACTTCGCCGCCTCGCGCCCCGCAGCGGCGGTCGCGGCGCGGGCGCCGGCGGCCGCGCGTGAGGCCGTCCCCAGCGGCCGCATGCGCCGCATCCTGCTCGCCGTGGACGGCTCCGCGCCGTCGATGCGCGCCGTGCAGCACGTGCTGGCGATGCAGCGCGAGTTCAGTAATCCGGCCGACGTCGAGCTGCACCTGCTCCACGTGCAGTACCAGGTGCCCGGCGACGTCGCCCGCTTCGTCACCAAGGAGGCGCTGCAGGAGTACCGCGCCGGGCAGGCCGACCTGGCGCTGGCCGGCGCGCGCGCCGCGCTGCGCGAAGCCGGGCTGCCCTTCAAGGAGCACCAGCGCGTGGGCTCGCCGGGGCCCACGATCGCCGAGGTCGCGAGCGCCGAGCACTGCGACCTCGTCGTGCTGGGCACGCGCGGCCAGGGCATGGCCAGCAGCGCGCTCCTGGGCTCGGTGGCGCAGAGCGCGCTCGAGCACAGCCCGGTGCCGGTGCTGCTGGTGAAGTGAGAGTCCGCCGCGCGCTGCCGCCTGCGGCGGGGGTGTCGCCGTGACCGCGGGCGAGCGCGCACCGACGGCAGGCCGCCTGGGCGGCTACCGGCTCGTGCGCACGCTCGGCCGCGGCGGCCTGGCCGAGGTCTACGAAGCCGTCGCCGACGACGGACAGCGCGTCGCGCTGAAGACGTTTCGCCTGCCCGAGGACGAGCGCGGCCTGGCGGCGGAAGCGTTCCGGCGCGAGGCCCACCTCGGCCGGCGCCTGGCGCACCCGGGAATCGTGCGCGTGCTCGACGGCGGCATCGACGGCGAGCATGCCTTCCTCGCGCTGGAGTTCGTCGACGGTCACGACCTGCGGCGCCATACCGTGCGCGGCTCGCTGCTGCCGCTGCCCCGGGTGCTGGCGATCGGCGAGCAGCTGGCGCAGGCCTTGTCGGCGGTGCACGCCCTGGGCGTCGTGCACCGCGACCTGAAGCCCGCCAACGTCCTGCTGCTGCAGGGCGGCGGACCCGTCAAGCTCGCCGACTTCGGCCTCGCGCGCCTGGGCGAAGCCTTTCTCAGCCGAACCGGCGTTCTCGCCGGCACCCCGGGTTACATGGCACCCGAGCAGCTTGCCGAAGGCGCGCTCGGCCCGGCCTGCGACCTCTACGCGCTGGGCGCGCTGCTCTTCGAGCTGGTCAGCGGCCGCCTGCCCTTCGAGGCGGCGACGCTGGGCGAGCTGCTGCAGCAGGTCGGGCGCCGCCCGCCGCCCGCGCTGGGCGCGCTGTGCCCGCAGGTCCCGCCGGATCTGGCGGCCCTGGTGGCCGCGCTGCTCGAGCCGCGCGCCGAGCGGCGTCCGCCGGACGCCGGCACCGTCGCGCGGCGCCTGGCCGCGCTCATGCGCTGAGACGCCCGGGCGCCGAGGCGTCGCGACACCGACGGCCCATGCGTGCGCCGCGGCGCGGACCGAAATCACGGCGGCGGCGCCATTGCGCCGCCTGCCGGCGTGGCGATCCGTTGCACAATCGTCCACCTACCGCAAGCCGCAGCGCCCGCCCGTGCCCCTGACGATCGAGCTCTCCGCCGCCGTGGACCCTGGCCGGCAGCGCAGCAACAACGAGGACGCCGTTGCGCTCGACAACGAGGTGAAGCTCGCCGTCCTGGCCGACGGCATGGGCGGCTACAACGCGGGCGAGGTCGCCAGCAACATGGCGACCTCCTTCATCCGCACCGAACTCGGGCGCTGGCTGCGCGAAGCCCAGGGCCACGCCAGCGACGCCGAGGTGCGCCGCGCGATGGACATCTGCGTCGACAACGCCAACCGCGCGATCTTCAACGCCGCCAACTCCAACCCGCAGTACGCCGGCATGGGCACCACGCTCGTGGTCGCCGTCTTCCGCGAAGACCGGCTGCTGGTCGGACACGTCGGCGACTCGCGCGCCTACCGCCTGCGCGGCGGGCGGCTGCAGCAGATCACGCGCGACCACTCGCTGCTGCAGGAGCAGATCGACGCCGGCCTCATCACCCCCGAGCAGGCCGCCTTCTCGGCCAACAAGAACCTGGTGACGCGCGCCGTCGGGGTCGAGGACACGGTGCTGCTCGAGACGCACCAGCACGAGGTGCAGGCCGGAGATCTCTACCTGATCTGCTCGGACGGCCTCTCCGACATGCTCGACGACGCCGGCATGGTGCAACTGTTGCTCGCCAGCGACTCGCTGGACGCGGCCTGCAGCGCGCTCATCGATGCTGCCAATGACGCGGGTGGAAAGGATAATATCTCGGTGGTCCTGGTGCGCGCATCCGGCGGCGCGAGCCCGGCGAGTCGATTCTGGTGGCCTTTCCGGCGCTGACGCCTGCCGTCGGCTCCGGGTGCGCGATCGGCTCGACGCTCAGGTCTTCATCGGCGCCCTGAAGAGCGCCCTGCTCGCTGCGGCCGGCAGCGGGCGAGCACGAGGTCATGCATGGGCAAGCTGGTGGTATCGCTGGACGGGGTGGTGATCAAGGAAGTGCAGATCACCAAGGACAAGACGACGCTCGGTCGGCGCCCCTACAACGACATCGTCATCGACAACCTCGCGGTGAGCGGCGAGCACGCCGTGCTGCAGATGGTCGGCGCCGACGTCTTCATCGAAGACCTCAACAGCACCAACGGCACCTACATCAACGGCAAGGCGATCAAGAAGCAGCTGCTCACGCACAACGACACGGTCGAGGTCGGCAAGTACAAGATCAAGTACCTCGTCGACGAGAGCGGCGACTACGAGAAGACCATGCTCATGCGCCCGGGCAGCGCGCCCGCGGGCCAGGGCTTCGGGGCGGCCGCGGCCGCGGCAGGCGCGGGCCAGCCGGCGGCCATCATCAAGGTGCTCAACGGCGCCGCCGCCGGGCGCGAGGTGGCGCTGACCAAGGTCGTGACCACCGTCGGCAAGCCCGGCGTGCAGGTGGCTTCCATCACCAAGCGCCCCAACGGCTACGCCTTCGCCCACGTCGAGGGCGCCACGCGCCCCAGCGTCAACGGCGTGCCGCTGGTCGGCGACTCCGTGCCCCTGCGCAACGGCGACGTCATCGAGCTCGCCGGCACGCAGATGCAGTTCATCCACCGCTGAGCGCGTGCAGCCCGCGCCGCGGGCGGGCCTGCGGCGCCACCGCGCCGGCCGTGAAGCGCGTCACGCGCCGTCCCTGCGCCTGCATCGCACCCCTCTTCGGAGGGGCGGAATGCGACTTCGCCGGCTTGCGGCCTTGCGCGCGCCCGCGCAGCATCGCCACTTCGATTCCGCTTCGCCTCCGGTGGCGGACGCACCTGTGCGCAAGGGCAGGGCGCGCCGGCACCGGCCCCGCCGCACCATGCAGATCCGCGTTCTCGGCTGTTCCGGCTCGATTGCCGCCGGCAGCCGGACGACTTCCTTTCTCGTCGACGACGAGGTCCTGATCGATGCCGGCACCGGCGTCGGCGATCTCGCCCTCGACGAGATGGCGCGCATCGACCACATCTTCCTCACCCACTCGCACCTGGACCACGTGCTGGCCATCGGCCTGCTCGCCGACAGCGTCACGCGGCTGCGCCGTGCCCAGGGGCGCCCGGCGATCCAGGTGCACGCGCTGCCGCAGACGCTGCAGGCGCTGCGCAGCCACATCTTCAACGGCGTCATCTGGCCCGACTTCACCCGCCTGCCCGATCCGGCCGCGCCCGTGCTCAGCCTGGTGCCGCTGGCGCTGGGCGAGGTGCTCGTCGCAGCCGGGGTGAGCATCGAGGCGCTGCCCGCCGAGCACACCGTGCCCGCGCTCGGCTATGCCATCTGGGACCGCGCGCGCGCCGATGCCGGCGCCTGGGTCTTCACCGGCGACACCGGCCCCAACCCCGCGCTCTGGCAGCGCCTGGCGCAGCTCAAAGTGCACAGCCTCGTCATCGAGACCGCCTTTCGCGACGAGGAGCACGTGCTCGCCGACATCAGCCAGCACCTGTGCCCCACGCGCCTGCGCGGCGAACTCGCGCAGCTGCGCGAGCCCACCGACGTCTACATCACCCACGTCAAGCCCGGCGAGCTCGACGCCATCATGAGCGCCATCGCCGCCCACGCCAGCCCGCACCGCGTGCGCGCCCTCGTCGCGGGGCAGAGCATGAGCGTCTAGCGGCGCCTGCGGCTACCCGATCACGCGCCAGGCGGGCAAGCCCGGCAGCGCATGCGGCATCCGGGATCGGCGCCCGCCACCGTTCGTCGTCACCGCACCCCTACCACCGCTCGGACATGACATTTCTCGTCAACATCCGCGCTCCAAGGCGCATCGGGGCTGACGTTCTGCGTCACAGATCGTGATTTCCGCACGCCGGAACGACGGTTTCGAGCTGGCACGGCCCCTGCATTCAGGGGGAGTGTCCTCCACCCCCACCTCCGAAGGGAGCATCCCATGAAGCGAGTTCAACAAGGTTTCACGCTCATCGAACTGATGATCGTGGTCGCCATCATCGGCATCCTGGCCGCCGTGGCGCTGCCGGCGTATCAGGACTACACGAAAAAAGCGAAGATGTCGGAAGTCGTTCTGGCGGCGTCGGCTTGCCGCACGAGCATCACCGAAACCATCCAGAGTGCCACCGCCCTGCCTGCGGCTGGCGATTGGGGTTGCGAAGTCGCTTCGGGTTCCGGCACCAAGTATGTGGCTCAGATTGATACGGATGGCACCGGCATGATCTCTGTGACGACCCAGGGCTTTGGAGATCCCGCTATCGACGGGATGATCGTGACTTTGAAGCCGTTCGTTGACGATACATTCGCTGCGACGCCCGCGGCTGGTGGCACGGTTGGAGCCTGGCGCTGTGGCAACACAGGGGACGGCACTACCGTTCCGGCGAAGTTCCTGCCTGGCTCGTGCAAGTAAGCAAAGCCGCCTAGTCCAACACGTTTGGCTAAGGCTCGGCATGAAAAGAGGGTGCGGTTCGCACCCTCTTTTCGTTGGTGTGCCCAGCATGGGCGCGTTCTTCGGGGTACGAGTCCCCGGCCGAGCCGCGACATGAGGACATGAGGGTCAGGTCTTGCCTTTTGCCTCAACTCAACTCGACATCGCCATAGGCCGGCCTGCACCGTCCCCTTTGCAAGTCGAGACTCGAGACGCCCTGCTTCAACCGAGAGAGCAGGCGGCAGAGGCAAAAGGCAAGACCTGACCCCGTGGATCCCTGACCCCGTGGATCCCACGTGGATCCCACAAGACCTCACTCCTTCCCTCGCTGCCCCGCTCGCTGTCGTCTCTCTCGCTTCGATCACCTTCGTTCGGGTCGTCGTGCTGTGTGCCACGGACCTGTCGGTACGGCGGGGCCGCCGGCGTGGCGGCCGTGGTGCCGGCGATCGCGTCTGCGCGGATAAGGGGGGCAGTTGCTGGGCCCGCCACAGGCGATCCCCGGGCGCCCAGCGCTTACCGTCGCGTGGCGCGGCTACTGCCGGAACGGATCCACGACCGTCAACGACTCGATGCATTGCCCATGCTGGAGATCCTCGGTGAGCAGCCGCGTGCAGCCCGCCGTCAGCGCCGCGGCAACGATCAGCGAGTCGTAGAACCCGAAGCGCCAGCGCTCGTGCACGCCCAGCGCGCGGCGGTACAGGTCGGTGCTGGCGCCCCACTGCATCAGCGGCTCGAGGACCGTGTCCAGGTAGTCCCGGGCCTGTTGCGGCGACAGGGGCACGCGCGCCTTGCTGCAGGCCACGTTCAGGAATTCCTGCACGACCTGGTAGCTGATGCACGCGTCTCGGGTGAGCAGCGCATCGCGGACGATGGCTTCGGCCCGCGTATGCTTGCGCGGGTCGGTGGCGTCGAGGTGGTAGACGAAGACGTTGGTGTCGATGAAGGTGCTAGCGCGCATTCCGCTCTTCCCGCGAAAGCCGCCGACCGGCCTGCAACTGGCCGCGTAAACCGGCCATCAAGTCCTCGTACTGGCGCAGCCGCGGTTGCGCCTGCGCGTAGTCGGCCAGCCAGCGGCGGAACTGCTCGTTGAGCGTGGTCTGCTCGGACCGCGCCCTCTCGCGCGCTGCGGCGATGAGCTGTTCGTCGGCGCTCAGCGTGATGTTCTTCATGGTGAACATGAGTTCATGTGTGCACTGACGCAGTGTACACGAGTGCCGCATATTGACGTACCGGCAGGCCGGTACGCCGCAGCGGCGGCCGCACGGGTCTTCAGGATGAGGCATGAGTGCGGCATGAGGGTCAGGTCTTGCCTTTTGCCTCAACTCAACTCAACTCAACTCCACATCGCCATAGGCCGGCCTGCACCGTCCCCCTTGCAAGTCGAGACTCGAGACGCCCTGCCTCAACCGAGAGAGCAGGCGGCAGAGGCAAAAGGCAAGACCTGACCCCGCAGGCGGTGATAACATCGTGCGTCCAATCCGGGGTAGGTCTATGGAAGTGAAGATCCGCAAGATGGGCAACTCGCAGGGGGTGCTGCTGCCCAAGCCGGTGCTTGCGCAGCTTGGGCTGGAGGGCGCGGCCGATCTTCAGGTGCGCGATGGCGTGATCGAGATCCGGCCGCTGCGCGTCGACCCGCGCCAGGGCTGGGCCGAGGACGCGCGTCGCATCGCAAACGAGCCTGGCGCGGCGCTGGTGTGGCCCGAGTTCGCCAACGAAGGCGACGCGGAGCTGCAGTGGTAGAGGCCGCGCGGGGCGAGATCTGGCTGGCCCAGCTCGATCCGACCGTCGGCAGCGAGATCCGAAAGACGCGGCCTTGCGTCGTCATCTCGCCGGCCGAGATGAACGCGCACCTGCGCACGCTCATCGTCGCGCCCATGACGACGGGCGCCAGACCCGCGAGCTTTCGCGTGCCGCTGCGCTTTCAGGGCAAGCAGGGCCTGATCGTGCTGGACCAGATCCGCACCCTGGATCGCACGCGCCTGATGAAGCGCCTGGGCGCGCTGCGCCCATCGACGCTGGCCGCGACCCTGAGCGTTCTGCAAGCCATGTTCGCGGCTTGAGCATGGCAGTGGCCCGGCCCGGCGTCGCACCATGCGTCCGATCACCGCCTGGATTCCCGAGGTGTTCGGAAGGCGATCATCGATACGTCCAGGTGCCTCCGGGAAGCGCTGGACATCGCGATGCATGCTCGCTACGCTGCGATGCATGCGAACGACCGTCCGCCTCGACGAGCACCTCGGCGGCGCCTCGCTGCCGGACCTCGTGGTCGCAGAGCTTGAAGCCGCTGGATGGTCTTGAGCGGCCCTGCGAGGGTCGTCGCGCACCCCGAGGCCCTGACCGGGCCGCGGGCGGCGCCCAGGCCGGTCGGCGCCGGCTGGCGCTGCTGCTGCTGTGGCTGCTGCCGGCGATCTGGTCGTCGAACTACCTCATTGCGCGCAGCGCCGGCCCGCATGTGCCGCCGCACGTGCTGGCGTTCGGCCGCTGGGGCATCGTTTGCGCGCTGCTGCTGGCGTTCAACGCGCGCGCGATCGCGGCGCATCCGCGCCGCCTGCTGGCCGAGTGGCGGCAGTCGCTCGCGCTCGGCGCCCTGGGCATGTGGATCTGCGGCGCCTGGGTCTACATCGCCGGCCACACGACGTCGACGACCAACCTCAGCCTGATCTACGCCGCCGCGCCCGTCGGCATCGCGCTCGCCGGGCAGCGCCTGCTGGGCGAGCGCTTCGGCGGCGCGCAACGCCTGGCGATGCTGCTGTCGCTTGCGGGCGTGGTCTTCGTCGTGCTGCACGGCGAGCCGGCGTCGCTGCTGGCGGTGCGCTTCGTCGCCGGGGACTTGTGGATCCTCGCCGCCACGCTGTCCTGGGTCGGCTACTCGGTGCTGCAGCAGTACTGGAAGACGAAGCTCTCGGCGACCGAGCGCCTGTGCTCGATGGCGGCCGGCGGACTGCTGCTGATGCTGCCCTTCGTCGCCTGGGAGCTGGCGACGATGGCCAGGCCGCTGGACGCGGCGGCCTGGCAACTGATCGTGCTCGCCGCCTTGCTGCCGGGCTTGCTGTCCTACCTCTGCTACGACTTCCTGCAGCGCGAACTCGGCGTCGCGCGCGCCGGGCTCGTGCTCTATCTCGCGCCGATCTACGCGGCAGCGCTGGCCTGGTGGCTGCTGGGCGAGCCGCCGCAGTGGTATCACGGGGTCGGTGCGCTGTTGATCCTGCCGAGCATTCACATCGCGACGCGGCGCGCCTGAGGGCTTGCGCGCGCGGGCTGCGGCAGCGCCGCCGCGCGCCGCTGCTGCAATGGCTGCAGCTGCAGCAGCTGGTCCAGGTTGGCGCGCGCATGCGGGTCCAGCGGGTCCAGGGCCAGCGCCGTGCGCAGCGCGCGCTCGGCCTGAGCCAGCGCGCCGTGGCGGCGGTAGAGCACGCCCAGCGTGTTGTAGAGCGGGGCGAAGCGCGCGTCCTGCGCATGCGCGCCGCGCAGCCAGGCGTAGGCGTCGCGCGCGCGGCCTTGCACCAGTTCTTCGGCGGCACGGTTGTTCATGAACATCGCGGCGACGCGGCGTTCGTCGATCACGCGCCGCTGCTGGCGGCGCAGGTCCTGGCCGGGAAGAAAGTCGACGATCAGCCAGCGCTCGGCCGCGCCCGGGGCACCGCCGAGGCCCAGGTTGACATGCCCGATGATGAACCTCAGCTCCGCGACCTGCTCGACGCTCGCGGCCACGCGAACCTCGTGCAGGCGCACGGGCAGCCCGAGCTCGCCGGCGAGCGCCGCCGTCATCAGCACCAGCGAGAGGCAGTTGCCGCGCCGCGCCTCGAAGGCTTCGGCCGCGGTGCGCGTGGGGAAGCCGTCGTAGTCCAGCCGCAGCTCGCCGGGGGTCGACAAGGCCTGCAGCAGGGCCTGCCGGCTGCCGCCGCGGTGCGCGCGCGGCCGCACGCGCTCGTCCAGATAGCGGCGCATCGCCGGGCTCACGGCGAACAAGGCGCGTGCATCGGGCACGGGCGGCAGCGGCGCGAACAAGGCGTCGTCGAACGCGGCCTCGGCGCGCAGCGCGTGCGGCTCGGGGGCGGCACATCCCAGCAGCAGCAGGCTCGTCAGCAGCGCGATCCAGGTCTTCATCGCCGTCTCCGCCGTCCGATGCTGAACCGATGCCGGTGCCGCGTCAAATGCGCCCTCATGGATAATCGCCGGCCATCCTATGAAGCGCCCCGCAGCCGTCCAGCGCCTGCTGCCTCTGGTCGTCGCGGGGCTGGCGGCGGGGGCGTACGCGCAGGCGCCGCTGCCGTCTCCACGCGCGTCCGCAGCCGACGCCTGCGCGCCGCCGCGGCCGACGCCGCCGCGGCCCGCGGCTGCCGCCCGTGCCGCGTCCGCCGCGGCATCGGCGCCGGAGCCGGTGCAACTGCAGGCGCGCGAAGTGCGCGCGCGACCCGATGTCGAGGCCGAGGCCGAAGGCGCGGTGCGGCTGCAGCGCGGCGAGCTCGTGTTGCAGGCCGACTGGCTCGGCTACGAGCAGGTGCAGGACCTGGTGCGCGCGCGCGGCGAGGTGCGCATCGAGCACCCGAGCGGACGCTACAGCGGCAGCGAGCTGCAATTGCAGCTCGATCGCTTCGAGGGCTTCTTCCTGCAGCCGCGCTACGAGCTCGAGCGCGTGCAGGCCGGCGGGCGCGCCGAGCGCATCGACTTCCTCGACCGCGAGCGCTCGGTGGTCGAGAAGGGCTGGTACACGAGCTGCCCGCGCGAGGATGTCGTCTCGCCCACCGGCGAGGGCGGGACGCCGCGGCCGGACTGGGTGCTGCAGAGCGAGCGCGTGCGCCTGGATTTCGGGGCCAACGAAGGCATCGCCGAAGGCGCCGTGCTGCGCTTCATGAACGTGCCCATCCTCGCGCTGCCGACGCTGAGCTTTCCGCTCGGCGAGGGCCGCAAGTCGGGCTGGCTGCCGCCGACGCTGGACCTCGACACGAGCAGCGGCCTGAGCGTGGCCGTGCCCTACTACTGGAACATCGCGCCCAACCGCGACGCCACGCTGACGCCGCGGATCATCACGCGGCGCGGCGCGGGCGCCAACGGCGAGTTCCGCTACCTGGAGCCGGGGATCTCCGGCCGCGTCGAGGCCGAAGTGCTGCCCGACGACCGCATCGCGCAACGCTCGCGCTGGCTGCTGGCGACCGCGCACGACGGCCGCCTGCCCTTCGAGGGGCGCTGGCACCTGGATGCGCTGCGGGTCTCGGACGACGCCTGGTGGAAGGACTTTCCGCTCGACGCGCGCAGCCTCACGCCGCGGCTGCTGCCGCAGCGTTTCACGGCCGAGCGCGACCTCGACTTCGGCTGGGGCCAGGGGCTGGCCTACGCGCGCATGCTGCGCTGGCAGGTGCTGCAGGGGAGCGACGATCTCGTGCTGCCGCCCTACGAGCGCGCGCCACAGCTCGGCGTGCAGCTCGACGGGCCGCTCGTCGGCGGCCTGCGCTACGCGCTGCAGGCGGAGGCCACGCGCTTCGTCCCTGCGGCGGGCGCTGCGGGATCGGGCGGCAGCGCAGCCGCTGCGGGCTGGCGCAGCCACGTGCTGGCGGAGATGTCGATGCGACTGGGCCACGAGGGGGCCTGGCTGGCACCGCGGCTGGCGATCAACGCCGCCAGCTACGACCTGGAGCAGCCGCTGGCGGACGGGCGCCGCCATGCCGCGCGCAGCATCCCGAGCTTCGGCGTCGAGGGCGGCCTGACCTTCGAGCGCCAGACCGTGCTCTTCGGCCACGCGCTGCGGCAGACGCTGGAGCCGCGTGCGCTCTACGTCAACACGCCCTGGCGCGACCAGACGGCGCTGCCCAACTTCGACTCCGCCGCACGCGACATCAACTTCGACTCGATCTTCGCCGACAACGCCTTCAGCGGCGTCGACCGCGTCTCCGACGCGCACCAGGTGACGCTGGGCGTGACGACGCGACTGCTGGACGCCGCGAGCGGCGCCGAGGCCGGGCGCCTGGCGCTGGCGCAGCGCTACCTGCTGCGCGACCAGCGCATCACGCCCGACGGCGTCGCGCTCACGCGCCGCGCCTCGGACCTGTTCGCGCTCGCCGGCGCAACGCTCGCGCGCGGCCTGGCGTTCGACCTCGCGCTGCAGTACAGCCCGGAGCTGCAGCGCAGCGTGCGCAGCGTGGGCTCGCTGCGCTGGAACCCGGGCGAGTTCCGCACCCTGAGCACGACTTACCGCTTCACGCGCGGCCTGGCCGAGCAGGTGGAGCTGGGCTGGCAGTGGCCGTTGTGGAAGCGGGGACGCGACGCGTCGGCGCCCGTTGCGTCCGCGGGCGCGGGCGGCAGGACCTGCGGCGGAAACCTGTACACCGTGGGCCGCATCAACTACAGCCTGCGCGACAGCCGCGTCACGGACTCGATCCTCGGCCTGGAGTACGACGCCGGCTGCTGGATCCTGCGCCTGGTCGGCGAGCGCCTGTCCACCGGGCGCAGCGAGGCGACGACGCACATCCTGCTGCAGCTCGAGCTGGTGGGCCTGTCGCGCCTGGGGTCCAACCCGCTGCGGGTCTTGAAGGACAATATCCCCGGCTATCGCCTGCTGCGCGACGAGAACGCCGAACCGACTCCTGCGCCTCCCCGTTATGACTGATCTCCTGCCCAGCCGCCGCCTGCGCGCCGCGGCGGCATGCCTGCTGGCTGCCACCCTGTGCGCGCCGCTGGCGGCGCAGCCGCGGCAGGCCGCGCGCAGCGGCGACTACATCGTGGCCGTCGTCAATCAGGAGCTGGTCACGGCGGGCGAGCTCGAGCGCCGCGAGGAACAGGTGCGCGAGGAAAGCCGGCGCCTGGGCCTCGCGATGCCCTCGGCGCAGGAGCTGCGCGAGCAGGCGCTGGACGCGCTGGTGCAGGAGCGCGTCATCGTCACCTACGCGCGCGAATCCGGCGCGCGCGTGGACGAGCCCGACCTCGATCGCGCGATCCAGAGCATCGCGCAGCAGAACCGGCTCGGCGTCGAGCAGTTGCGCCAGCGGCTGCAGCAGGAGGGCATCGACTACGCGCGCTTTCGCGCCGACCTGCGCGACCAGATCATGGTCGAGCGCGTGCGCGAGCGCGAGGTCTACCGGCGCATCGAGGTCACCGATCTCGAGATCGACCGGCTGGTCGAGGAGCAGCGTGCGGCGGCGCAGGCCGACGCCGAGTTCGACATCGCGCAAATCCTCATCGGCGTTCCCGACGGCGCCGGCGACGCCGTGCGCGAGCAGCGGCGCGCACGCGCCGAGCAGGTGCTGGCGCGCGTGCGCGGCGGGGAGGACTTCGCCGCCGTCGCGCGCGAGCTTTCCGAGGACGCCAACCGCGAGCAGGGCGGCCGCATCGGGCTGCGCCCGGCTTCGCGCCTGCCCGATCTCTTTCTCGACGCGGTGCGGCCGCTCGCCGCGGGCGAGATCGCACCCGCCCTGGTCAGCAGCGGCGCGGGCTACCACGTCCTCAAGCTGCTCGATCGCCGCGAGGGCGGGGCCTTGCGCGTGGCGCAGACGCACGCGCGCCACATCCTGCTGCGCACGTCGCCGCAGTTCTCCGCCGAGGCCGCGGCGCTGCGCCTGGAGGAGGTGCGCGGCGAGATCGAGCAGGGCCGCCGCAGCTTCGACGAGGCCGCGCGCCAGATCTCCGACGACGGCAGCGCCGCCGCGGGCGGGGATCTCGGCTGGGCCGGGCCGGGGCAGTTCGTTCCCGAGTTCGAGGAGGCGATGAACCACCTCGCGGTGGGCGGCATTTCGCCGCCGGTGGTGTCGCGCTTCGGCGTGCACCTGATCCAGGTGATCGAGCGCCGCGACGTGACGCTGGAGACGCGGCAACTGCGCGAGCAGGCGCGCGCGCAGTTGCGCGAGCGCAAGTTCGCCGAGGCCTACGCCGAATGGGCGCGCGAGCTGCGCGCGCGCGCCTACGTGGAGATGCGCGAGCCGCCGCTGTGAGGCACGTCGCGCGCAAGCGCTTCGGCCAGCATTTCCTGGTCGACGAGGCGGTGATCGAGCGCATCGCGGGCGCCATCGATCCGCACGCGGACGAGGAACTCGTCGAGATCGGTCCCGGCCTGGGGGCGCTCACCGAGGCGCTGCTGGCGCGCGGCGCCCGGCTCACGGTGATCGAACTCGACCGCGACCTCGCCGCGCATTGGCGCCGCGACGCGCGCGTGCAGGTGATCGAGGCCGACGTGCTGAGGGTGGACTTCGCCGCGCTCGCCGCGCGCGCGGCCGCCGACGGGCGGCCGCTGCGCATCTGCGGCAACCTGCCCTACAACATCTCGTCGCCGCTCCTCTTTCACCTGCTGCCGCTGGCGGCGCGGGTGCAGGACCAGCACTTCATGCTGCAGAAGGAGGTCGTGCAGCGCATGGTCGCCGCGCCCGGCCACAGGGACTACGGACGCCTGTCCGTGATGCTGCAGTGGCGCTACGCGATGCAGTCGCTGCTGGACGTGCCGCCGCGGGCCTTCGACCCGCCGCCGCGGGTGGATTCGGCCGTCGTGCGCATGACGCCGCTGCCCACCCCACCGACGGTCGACGCGGCGCTGCTCTCCGAACTGGTGGCGGTGGCCTTCTCGCAGCGGCGCAAGCTCTTGCGCCACACGCTCGGGCGCTGGCTGCAGGAACGCGACGCCGATGGCGACGTCGCGGCCCGGTTCGACTGTCGCCGCCGCGCGGAGGAAGTCCCGGTGGCCGAGTACCTCGCGTTGGCGGCCGCGCTCAGGCGGCGTTGAGCCACATCGAGGTGTCGAAGGCGCTGCACATCAGCGGCATGTTCGTCCCGAAGTTGGGATTGAAGCCGTTCTTGGGCGCCGCCACCTTCGGTGCCGGCTTGGCGACCGCGCCGGCGGTGTTGATCTGGGCCGTCTCAGCAGCCCGCTCCCATGACCCGATTTCCTGGGAGCGGGCTACTGAAAAGAATAGAAACATCGAAACGGTATGCGCCGCTCGCCCCAGAAGTCGGCGGCGTCACGGAAGACGTCGAGCAACTGCTCGCGTGCCTCGCGATCGAAGCGCGGGTTGTCGGGGATCTGCTCCAGCACGACGACGAAGCCCGGCTGCTGCCCGGCCTTGTTGACGAGGTCGGTCATGCAGTCGTAGAGCGCGTCCAGGTTCTTGCCGAAGTGCGCCGGAAAGGTGAACGCCGCGGCGATCTGCTCCAGCACTTCCGGCTTGGATTGCGCCTGGGCCAGGTTGGCATAGAGAAAGTGCTGGCCGGCCTCGCCGGCGGCCTGCATCAGGTCGTCGACGCGGTAGGCCCTGATCGCCTGCACGATGTTGGGGCGGACGGTCTGCAACAGCATGGTCGCGTGCCTCCTGGCTTTTCGAGAATGGGAATGCGATGAAGTGAATCGGTTCCGTGCCGTTCAGGGCGCGATGCGTGCAAAGCTCGCGTAGTGATCGGCGCTGTAGTAACAGGTGTCGGGAGCGGTCGGCCGCTGCCCTCCGCAAACGATGCGCCGGGCGCCGCGGTCGACCGCCTGCGGCGTGGGCACCGTGTACTCGCGGTAGTAGCCCCGCCTGCGCTGCGGCAGCAGGCGTTCGCGGTTGGCGAAGACCGTGCCGTCCTTGCTGAAGGGGAACGGGCCGCCGCTGCGAATGCGCGCTGCCGTGAGCTGTGCCTCGGGCGGCAGCGTCTGCAGCGACACGGAGGCACTTGCCGCGTCGTCGCCGCCCGACCTCGCCTGCAGGCCCGACACCGGCGCCAGGCAAGCTGCGACTACGAGAGCTAGTCCAAACTTACGAAGCGAGGGCCCGAACAAGCCCAGACCGGCAACCGACACGGGAAAACCCTGAAAGCGAAGCCGCAATGCTAGCCAAATCGCCTTCAAAACTCAAGCGACTGCCCAAAAAACGGGCACTCGCTCGGGGAATGGGTGAGCACACGCTTACTGAGAGAAGATCCCCTGTCTTGTGCTCGGGCGCGGGCGAGACGTATTCAGCGCTCGGCGCTGGCGTCGACGACCGCCAGCGCCGTGAGGTTGACGATGCGCCGCACCGTCGCCGACGGCGTCAGGATGTGCACCGGCTTGGCCGCACCGAGCAGCACCGGACCGATGGCGATGCCGCCGCCGGCGGCCGTCTTCAGCAGGTTGTAGGCGATGTTGGCGGAGTCGATGTCGGGCAGCACGAGCAGGTTGGCCTCGCCCTGCAGCGTGCCGTTGGGCATGAGGTTGCGCCGCGCCGCGGCGTCGAGCGCGAGGTCGCCGTGCATCTCGCCGTCGACCTCGAGCCAGGGCGCCTGCTCGCGCAGCAGCGCCAGCGTGCGCCGCATCTTGACGGCGCTGGGGGCATCGCTGCTGCCGAAGTTGCTGTGAGAGAGCAGCGCCGCCTTGGGCTCGAAGCCCAGGCGCAGCATTTCCTCGGCCGCCATCGCGGTGATCTCGCACAGCTGCTCGGGCGTGGGGTCGATGTTGACGTGGGTATCGACGAGGAAGACCTGCCGGTTGGGCAGCATGAGCCCGTTCATGCAGGCGTAGACGGCCACCTCCTGCTCGGTGCGCGGGCTGCCGCCGGCCCGTTTGCCGATCACGAGGTCGACGTAGTGCAGGTGCGCCGCCGTCGTGCCCCAGGTGCCGCAGAGCATGCCGTCGACGTGGCCCTTGTGCAGCAGCATGCAGCCGATCAGCGTCAGCCGCCGGCGCATCTCGATCTTCGCCATCTGCACGGTGATGCCGCGGCGCTCGGCCATGCCGTGGTAGGTCTGCCAGAAGTCGCGGTAGCGCGGGTCGTCCTCGACGTTGACGACGTCGTAGTCGCTCCCCTGCCGCAGCCGCAGGCCGAAGCGCTCGATGCGGCTGGCGATCACCGCCGGGCGGCCGATCAGCGTCGGCCGCGCCAGGCCCTCGTCGCACACCACCTGCGCCGCACGCAGCACGCGCTCCTCCTCGCCCTCGGCGTAGGCGACGCGCTTGCGCGTGCCCTTGCGCGCGAGCTGGAAGATGGGCTTCATCGTCGCTCCGGAGGCGTAGACGAAGCTCTGCAGCTTGTTGACGTACTCCTGCAGGTCGGCGATGGGGCGCAGCGCGACGCCGGAGTCGGCCGCCGCCTGCGCCACGGCCGGCGCGATGCGCATCATCAGCCGCGGATCGAAGGGCTTGGGGATCAGGTACTCGGGACCGAAGGACAGGCTTTCGCCGACGTAGGCGGCGGCGACGACGGAATGGCTCTCCGCCTGCGCCAGTTCGGCGATCGCGTGTACGGCGGCGATCTTCATGGCGTCGGTCACCGTCGTCGCGCCGCAGTCCAGTGCGCCGCGGAAGATGTAGGGGAAGCACAGGACGTTGTTGACCTGGTTCGGGAAGTCGGTGCGTCCGGTGGCGAGGATCGCGTCCGGGCGCACCGCCTTGGCCTCGTCGGGCATGATCTCCGGCGTCGGGTTGGCGAGCGCGAAGATGATCGGCCGCGAGGCCATGCGCGCCACCATCTCGGGCTTGAGCACGCCGCCCGCGGACAGGCCGAGAAAGACGTCGGCGCCCTCGATGATCTCGCCGAGCGTGCGCGCGCTCGTCTCCTGCGCGAACTGCGCCTTGTCCTCGTCCATGAGCTCGGCGCGGCCGCGGTAGACGACGCCGGCGATGTCGCTGACCCAGATGTTCTCGCGCCGCACGCCGAGCATGAGAAGCAGGTTCAGGCAGGCCAGCGCCGCCGCGCCCGCGCCGCTGGCGACGAGCTTGATCGTGGCCACGTCCTTGCCCAGGATCTTCAGCGCGTTCAGCAGCGCGGCGCCGACGACGATCGCCGTGCCGTGCTGGTCGTCGTGGAAGACCGGGATCTTCATGCGCTCGCGCAGCCGGCGCTCGACGATGAAGCAGTCGGGCGCCTTGATGTCCTCGAGGTTGATGCCGCCGAAGCCGGGCTCGAGTGCGGCGATGATCTCGACCAGCTTCTCGGGGTCGCGCTCGGCGAGCTCGAGGTCGAAGACGTCGATGCCGGCGAACTTCTTGAACAGCACCGCCTTGCCTTCCATCACCGGCTTGGACGCCAGCGGCCCGATGTCGCCGAGGCCCAGCACCGCGGTGCCGTTGGTGATCACCGCCACCAGGTTGCCGCGGCTGGTGTAGCGAAAGGCATTGACCGGATCGGCGACGATCTCCTCGCACGCGGCAGCGACTCCGGGCGAATAGGCCAGCGCCAGGTCGCGCTGGTTGATGAGACCCTTGATCGGCGTGACGGCGATCTTGCCGGGCTTCGGGAACTCGTGGTATTCGAGCGCCGCGCGGCGCAGTTCCGCGCGCTTCTCTTCGTAGGTCGGCATCGGCTTCTCCGGCAGCGCGAACCATTCTAGGTTCACCGCGCGAGCCCTGGACGCGCGCGCTCTCGGGCGAGAATCCGGCGCCTGCGGCGAACGGATTCGCCGCGCGAGAAGGGAGCGGCCGGCGGCCATGGGTGAATTCGAGCTCATCGAGCGCCACTTCGTGCGCGCGACGCCGCGTGCCGCCCTCGGGCCCGGCGACGACTGCGCGCTGCTGGCGCCGGCACCCGGGCAAGCGCTCGCGATCACCAGCGACATGCTGCTCGAAGGGCGCCACTTCCTCGCCACGGTGCCGCCGGCGCGCCTGGGCCACAAGGCGCTGGCGGTGAACCTGAGCGACCTCGCGGCCTGCGGCGCGAAGCCGCTGGCCTTCACGCTCGCGCTGTCCCTGCCGCGTGCCGACGAGGCCTTCGCCGCGGCGCTGGCGCAGGGCCTGTTCGCGCTCGCCGACGCGCACGGCATCGAGCTCGTCGGCGGCGACACCACTGCGGGCGCGCTTTCGCTGTGCATCACCGCGATCGGCGAGGTGCCCGCGGGCGGCGCCCTGCTGCGCAATGGCGCGCGTGCGGGCGATCAGCTCTGGGTCAGCGGATGCCTGGGCGACGCGCGCCTGGCGCTGGAGGTGTTTCGCGGCCACGCCGCGCTGGCGGCGGCGGACTTCGAGGCGGTGCGGCTGGCGATGGAGTGCCCGCAGCCGCGCGTCGCGCTGGGGCTGGCGCTGCGCGGCCTGGCCACGAGCGCGATCGACCTCAGCGACGGGCTGCTCGGTGACCTCGGCCACATCCTGCGGCGTTCGCGCGTGGGTGCGCGGCTCGAGCTCGCCGCCCTGCCCTGCAGCGCCGTGCTGGCGGCGCAGCCGCGCGCCCTGCGCGAGGAATGCCTGCTGCGCGGCGGCGACGACTACGAGCTGCTCTTCACCGCGCCCGCGGCGCGCGCGGCGGAGGTGCGCGCCGCGGGCGCTGCCGCCGGCGTGGCGGTGACGCCGATCGGCCTCATCGGCGCCGCGCCGGACCTGGTCCTCGTCGACGAGGACGGCCGCGAAGGCCTCGCCGCGGCGCGCGGTTTCGACCACTTCGCCTAGCCCGCGGCCGCGGACCGACCCCATGCGCGCCGACCTGCGCTTCATGCTCGCCGCGCCCGCCCACCTCATCGCGCTGGGCCTGGGCAGCGGACTGGCGCCGCGCGCGCCGGGCACCGCAGGCACGCTCTGGGCCTGGCTCGTCTACCTGCTGCTGGCGCACGCCCTGCCCGCGGGCGCGCTGGCGGCGCTGCTGCTGGCGGCGTGGCCGCTGGGCTGGTGGGCGTGCACGCGCACGGCGCAGCACCTGGGCGTGGCCGATCCCGGCGCCATCGTCTGGGACGAGGTGGCGGCCTTCTGGCTGCTGCTCTGGCTGCTGCCCCCGGCCTGGTGGGTGCAGGCGCTGGCCTTCGTGCTCTTCAGGCTCTTCGACGCCCTCAAGCCCGGGCCGGTGGGTTGGGCCGACCGGCGCTTCAAGCTGCGCCCGGGGCAGGCCATCGGCTGGGCGCAGGGCGCGGGCATCCTGCTCGACGACCTCGTGGCGGCGCTGTGCTGCCTGCCGCTGGCCTGGGGCGTCGTCTGGCTGCTGCAGCGCGGCGGCGCGGTGTGATGTCGCTCGCCGCCTTCGAGCCCGAGGTGTTGGCGCTGGCGCAGGACCTGCGCGCGCGCGCACTGCGCGTCGCCACCGCCGAGAGCTGCACCGGCGGGCTGATCGCGGCCGCGTGCACGGCGGTGGCGGGTTCGAGCGACTGGTTCGAGCGCGGCTTCGTCACCTACAGCAACGCCGCCAAGGTCGAACTGCTTGGCGTCGACGGCGCGCTGCTGCAGGCGCATGGCGCCGTCAGCGAAGCGGTGGCACGCGCGATGGCCGAGGGCGCTTTGCAGCGCGCGCCGGTGCAGCGCGCCGTCGCCGTGACCGGAATCGCCGGCCCCGGCGGTGCCGTGCCCGGCAAGCCGGTGGGGACGGTGTGGCTGGCGCTGGCGCGCAGCGACGCGCCGACGCAGGCCTGGCGCCTGCAGTTGCCGGGCGACCGGGCGGCGGTGCGCGAGGCCACCGTGCACGCCGCGCTGCGGGCGTTGCGGCAAAGCCTGCGCTGAGCGCGCGCCGTGCTCAGGCGGGCGCGTCTTCGCGTGCGCTGGCCCCAAGCCGGGCGGCGAAGGCCGCGGCGGGCATGGGCGCGCCGTGCAGATGGCCTTGCTGCAGCCTGCAGCCTTGGGCCAGGAGCCATTGCTCCTGCGCGCGCGTCTCCACGCCTTCGGCCAGCACCTCGATGCCCAGCGCCGCGGCCATCGCGAGCATCGCCTGCGCCAGGGCGCAGTCCTCGGCGTCGTGCGGCAGTCCGCGCACGAGGCTGCAGTCGATCTTCAGGCGCTGTGGGCGCAAGCGCCTGAGCTGCGACAGCGAGGAATAGCCGACGCCGAAGTCGTCCACCGTCAGGCCCAGGCCCAGCGTGCGCCAGCGCGCCAGCGCGCGCGGCATGCCCTCGGGGTCGTCGAGGAAGGCGTCCTCGGTGATCTCGAGTTCGAGCATCGCCGGCACCAGGCAATGGCGTTCGAGGGAATCGCGCAGCGCCTCGGACAGCGCCGGGTTGCGCGCCTGCTGCACCGAGAGGTTGAGCGCCATGCGCCCGGGGGCAAGCCCGTGGCCGAGCCAGTGCGCGAATTCGCCGCACGCCGCCTCGAGCACCCAGGCGTCGATGTCGGCCATCAGCCGGCATTGGCGCGCGGTGTCGATGAACTCGGCCGGCGCGAGCAGACCGCGCCGCGGATGCTGCCAGCGCAGCAGCGCTTCGCAGCCGACGATGCGACCGCTGCCGGCGTCGACCATCGGCTGGTAGTGGAGCGTGAATTCATCGTGCTCCAGGGCGTGCGCGAGCTCGCGCTCGGCATCGATACGCTCTCGCAGCGCCTGGTCCAGGCCCGGCTGGTAGAAGCTGTAGAGCCCGCGGCCGAGCGTGCGGCTGCGCTGCAGCGCCAGCGATGCCGCGCGCGCCAGGCCTTCGAAGTCGCCGCCGTCGCCCGGATACATCGCGATGCCGACGCTGGCCGAGGCGCCCAGCACCTGGCTGCTGCGCGGCAACTGCAGCGGCTCCTCGACGCAGCGCAGCAGCCGCTCGGCGGCACTCGCGACGCGGTCCCAGCCCACCGGCCCCGCGAGCAGGACGAGGAACTCGTCGTCGGCGCCGCGGCAGATGAAGTCCGAGTCGCGCAGCGTCGCCGCCAGCCGGTGCGCCATGCCGGTGACGAGTTCCTCGCCGACGTGGTGCCCGAGCGTGTCGCTGACGGTGTGAAGGCGATCCAGCCCGATGCGCAGCAGCGCCAGCGAACGCGCCTGGCGGCGCGCTGCCGCCGCCTCGTGGCCGAAGAGCTCCTGCAGCAATGCGCGGTTGGGCAGACCGGTGACCGCGTCGTACATCGTGGCCTTGCGCAGTCTGGCCTTTCCCGCCTGCAGTTCGCCCTGCAATTGGCGCATGCGCCGGCGCAGCGCGTCGAGCGCGCACGCCAGCGGCGCGAGCTCCGGCACCGGATCGGGCGGCGGCCGTGTCGATTCGGCGCGCAGCGCGGCGAGCGCGTGCATTTGCTCGACCAGGCGCGCCAGCGGCTCCTCGAGTCGGCGCGAAAGCAGGTGCAGCACGAGCATCGCCGCGGCCACGCCCTGCACGACGACCATCAGCAGCACTGCGGCGCGCCAGGACGCGGATGCGTTCCCGAGCGCTTCGGACGGCAGCAGCGCCGCCAGCAGCCACAGCAGCGCCGGGGCCAGCACCGCCGTGAGCACGGCCAGCAGCAGGCCGGCGCGCAGGCCCAGGGGTGGCAAGGTGAATGGCTTCATCCGACGATACGGGGTGGCGCAAGACGGGGAGACGGCGCCCCCCTTCCCGGGCGTCGTTGACCGGCTTTCGGCGCCATCGCCGCCGGCTTGAGGGGCAAGGGCGCGCCCCCGGCGCCCTCCGGCCCATTCGTGTGGAAATGTGTCGCGAAATCCGGAACTGGCGACGCCGTGCGCGCGCGGCTCAGGCCCGCAGTGCGAGCCGCTGCGGGCGCGCGGGCGGCCGTCGCCCGGCGGGCGCGGCGTCCTGCAGCGCTTCGAGCATCGTCAGCACGAGCCGGCGCAATGCGTCCCAGGGCTCGAGCGGCCAGTCGGGGTGGCGCAGGCCCTTGACGAGACCGTCGCAGGCGTTGGCCGCGGCCAGCCAGTGGGCGAGCCGCGCGCTCGACAGGCGCGGCAGCGCGCGCTCGAAGAGCTTTTCCTTCGGTCCCCAGACGCGCGCCTCGCGCAGCGCCAGCGGCAGCGGACTGCCGTCGTCGAGCGCGCGGCGCGCGCGCGCCAGAGCGCGGATGTCCTCGGCGAGCGTCCAGTGCACGAGCACCGCGGCTTCGCCTTCCGCGCGCAGGCCGTCGAGCATGCGCAGCGCACGCGCGACCCGGCCGCCGAGGATGGCCTCGCCGAGCTTGAAGACGTCGTAGCGCGCGACGTCGAGGACCGCCGCCTCGACCTGTTCGAAGCTCAGTTCGCCCGGCGGGTGCAGCAGCGCGAGCTTTTGCAGCTCCTGGTGCGCCGCGAGCAGGTTGCCCTCGACGCGGTCGGCGAAGAAGGCGAGCGCGTGCTGGCCGGCCTGCCCCTCCTGCACGCGCTGTCCCTGCAGCGCCAGGCGCTGCGCCAGCCACGCCGGCAACGCGCGGCGCTCGATCGGGTCCAGGCGCAGCGTCGGGCCGGCGGCATCGAGCGCAGCGAACCAGGCACTCTTCGCCTGCTGCGCCTCCAGCCGCGGCAGCAGCACCAGCGTCAGCAGGTCGTCGGGCAGCGCCCGGCAGTAGCGCTGCAAGGCCTCGGCGCCTTCCTTGCCGGGCTTGCCCGAGGGGATGCGGATCTCGATCAGGCGGCGCTCGGCGAAGAGGCTCAGCGCCTGCGCCGCGCCGAGGACGGCGCTCCAGTCGAAGTGCGCGCCGCCGACGGTGAAGACCTGGCGCTCGGCGTGGCCGGCGGCGCGCGCCGCGGCGCGGATGGCGTCGGCGGCTTCCTGCGCCAGCAGCGGCTCGTCGCCGTGCAGCGTGTAGAGCCGGTCGAGCCCGCGCTGCAGGCGGGCCGGGAGCTGCTCGGCGCGGATCTGCACGATCCCGGCGCCGCTAGAGGCGTATCGCGGCGAGCTGCCGCATCACCTGCGCCACGACGTCGGCCTGCATCTGGCGGAAGAGATCCTCCTCCTCATGCTGCTTGGCCAGCGCCAGGCTCTCGCTGTAGCTCATGTCGCGCGCCAGCACGATCTCGGCCACCGGCGTCAGCTCGCGGCCCGCGGGCGTGTGCGCGCGCCAGCGCAGGCGCAGGCGCAACTGCAGCTCGCGCACCTGCGCCGCCGAGGTGGTGGCGACGACGCTGCGCTCGCGCGCGTCGGTGAGCGCCTGCAGCACGAGCTCGGCACGCGCCGGGTCGGGCAGCACCTGCACGCCGCGGACCCGCAGCGCATCGGCGAAGGTGTGCGCCAGCGGCGAGCGCGGCGCGAAGCCGGTGAGGGCGATCGTGCGGAAGGCCGGCGGCTCGCTGCCGCGCAGGCGAAATCCGCAAGCGGCGAGCGCGGCGCCGGTCAGGCCGAGCGCGGCGGCGGCAAAGGCGCGCCGGCCGGGGCGCGCCTCAGGCGACGACATTGACCAGCCGGCCCGGCACGACGACGACCTTGCGCGGCTTGCGGCCCTCGCAGAAGCGCATGCAGTCCGGGTGCGCGAGCGCGGCCGCCTCGATCGCGGCGCGGTCCGCGGCGGCGGGGACGCGCAACTGCCCACGCAGCTTGCCGTTGACCTGCAGCACGAGTTCGACCTCGTCCTGCACCAGCGCGGCTTCGTCGACCTCGGGCCAGGGTGCATCGAGCAGGTCGCCCAACGCCGCCTCGAAGCCGAGCTCGCGCCACAGCGCCCAGGTGATGTGCGGGCAGGCCGGGTAGAGCACGCGCAGCAGGATGCCGGTGCCTTCGCGCAGCGCGCCGACGGGAAGCGGCTGCGCCTGCGCGGCGGCCTCGAGCGCGTTGAGCATCTTCATGCCGCCGCTGACGACGGTGTTGTACTGCATGCGCTCGAAGTCGTAGCTCACCTGGCGCAGCACGGCGTGCAGCTCGCGCCGCAGCGCCTTGGCCGGCGCGCTCGCTTCGGGCGCACCGGCATCGCGCAGCAGCGCCGCGTGGCGCGCGCCGAAGCCCCAGACGCGGCGCAGGAAGCGGTGTGCGCCCTCGACGCCGGAATCGTTCCACTCCACCGTCTGCTCCGGCGGGCTGGCGAACATCATGAACAGGCGCGCCGTGTCCGCGCCGAAGCGGTCGATCACCGCCTGCGGGTCAACGCCGTTGTTCTTCGACTTGGACATCGTCGTCCAGCCTTCGTAGGCGACCGCCAGGCCGTCGCGCCGGGCCGTGGCCGAGACGACGTGCGCGTGCTCGTCGCGCACGATGTCCAGGTCCTGCGCCCAGAAGTACTCGCGTCCGGCCTCGGTGCTGACGCGCGAGAAGGCCTCGTTGAGCACCATGCCCTGCGTCAGCAGGCGCACGAAGGGCTCGCTCGCCCGCACGAGGCCGAGGTCGCGCATGACCATGGTCCAGAAGCGCGCGTACAGCAGGTGCAGGATGGCGTGCTCGATGCCGCCGATGTACTGGTCCATCGGCATCCAGTACTGCGTGCCGGCACCGACCATCGCCGTCTCCAGCCGCGGGTCGCAGTAGCGCATGAAGTACCACGAACTGTCGACGAAGGTGTCCATCGTGTCCGTCTCGCGGCGCGCGGGGCGGCCGCAGGTGGGGCACTTGACGCCGGCGTGGAAGCCTTCGTGCCGGTTCAGCGGGTTGCCGCTGCCGTCGGGGATGCAGTCCTCGGGCAGCACCACCGGCAGGTCGGCCTCGGGTACCGGCACCGCGCCGTGCACCTCGCAGTGGATGATGGGGATGGGGGTGCCCCAGTAGCGCTGGCGGCTCACACCCCAGTCGCGCAGCCGCCACGTCGTCTTCTTCCCGCCCAGGCCCTTGTCCGCCAGCGCCTTGGCGATCGCGTCGACCGCGGCCCCATGTGGCAGGCCGCTGAAGTTGTCGCTGTTGATCGTCACGCCGCGCGCCTTGTCGGCGTACCAGGGCTGCCAGCGGCGGTAGTCGAAGTGCTCGCCGTCGATGTGCACGACCTGCGTGATCGGCAGCCCATACTCGAGCGCGAAGGCGAAGTCGCGCTCGTCGTGCGCGGGCACGCCCATCACCGCGCCGTCGCCGTAGCTCATGAGCACGTAGTTGCCCACCCACAGCGGGATCGCCTCGCCGGTGAGCGGATGGCGCACGGAGAGCCCGGTGGCGATGCCCTTCTTCTCCTTCAGCGCCAGCTCGGCCTCGGTCGTGCCGCCCTTCCTGCACTCGTCGATGAAGGCGGCGATGGCGGGGTTGTCGGCGGCGGCGTGCGCGGCCAGCGGGTGCTCGGGCGCGACGGCGCAGAAGGTCACGCCCATGAGCGTGTCCGCGCGCGTCGTGAAGACGTGCATGCGACCGCCCTGGATGAGCGCGCCGTCGGCGCCGCGGATGTCGTGCGTGAAGGCGAAGCGCACGCCTTCGCTGCGGCCGATCCAGTGCTCCTGCATGAGGCGCACGCGCTCGGGCCAGCCTTCGAGGTAGTGCGCCGAGCCGCTGTCGGCGACACCGTCCAGCAGCTCCTGCGCGTAGCGCGTGATGTTCAGGTAGTAGCCCGGGATCTCGCGCTTCTCCACCGGCGCGCCGCTGCGCCAGCCGCGCCCGTCGATGACCTGCTCGTTGGCGAGCACGGTCTGGTCGACCGGGTCCCAGTTGACGAGCTGGGTGCGGCGCTCGGCGATTCCGGCCTTCAGCATCTTCAGGAACAGCCACTGGTTCCAGCGGTAGTAGCCGGGGTGGCAGGTGGCGACCTCGCGGCTCCAGTCGATGGCCAGGCCCATGGCGCGCATCTGGCCCTTCATGTGCGCGATGTTCGAGTAGGTCCAGGCCGCCGGCGGCACCTTGTTCTTGATCGCCGCGTTCTCCGCCGGCAGGCCGAAGGCGTCCCAGCCCATCGGCATGAGCACGTTGTAGCCCTTCATGCGCAGCTGGCGCGCCATCATGTCGTTGATGGTGTAGTTGCGCACGTGCCCCATGTGCAGCTTGCCGCTGGGGTAGGGCAGCATCGAGCAGGCGTAGAACTTGGGCTTGGGCCTGCCCTGGGCGTCGCGTGCGTCCTCGGTGACGCGGTAGGCGTCGGCCGCGGCCCAGGCGGCCTGCGCAGCGGCTTCGACGTCGGCGGGCAGGTACTTTTCGTTCATGGGCGGATTCTAGGAGCCGCCCTGCCCGCGCCCGCGCTCAGGTCGCGGGCGGATCGCTCAGCGCGAGCACGTCGTCCATGCCGTAGAGGCCGGCAACGCGACCCTGCAGGAAGCGCACCGCGCGCAGGCTGCCGGCGGCGTAGTTGGCGCGGCTGTTGCTGCGATGGGTGATCTCCAGGCGCTCGCCGGTGCCGGCGAAGAGCACGGTGTGGTCGCCGACGATGTCGCCGCCGCGCAGGGTGGCAAAGCCGATGGCCCCTTCCGGGCGCTCGCCGGTGACGCCCTCGCGCGCGTACACGGCGCAGTCCTCGAGCCGGCGACCGGTGGCTCGCGCCAGCACCTGCCCCATGGCCAGCGCGGTGCCGCTGGGCGCGTCGACCTTGTGCCGATGGTGGGCTTCGATGACCTCGATGTCGTAGCCGGGCCCGAGCGCGCGCGCGGCCTGCGCGAGCAGGCGCAGCATGACGTTCACGCCCACGCTCATGTTGGGCGCGCGCACGATGGGCAGCGCCTGAGCCGCCGCGGCGATCGCGGCCTCGTGCGCCGGCGTGAGACCGGTGGTGCCGATGACCATCGCCACCCCCTGCGCGCGGCAGGCCGCCAGGTGCGCCATCGTGCCTTCCGGGCGCGTGAAATCGATCAGCGCATCGGCGCCGGCGAGACCGCGTTCGAGGTCGGCGGTGACCGCCACGCCGCTCGTGCGGCCCAGCGCCGCGCCGGCGTCCTGGCCCAGCGCCGCGCTGCCGGCGACGTCGAGCGCGCCGGTGAGCCTGCAGTCGCCGCTGGCGAGCACGGCCTCGATCAGCATGCGGCCCATGCGCCCGCTGGCGCCGGCGACGGCGACGTTGATGGCGGCCATGGTGTCTTCCTCGCTCAGTTCCCCACCGGCGGGTAGCTGCGCAGCGGCGCCGCGGCTTCGGCGGCGGCGGGCTCCTCGCGCCGCGGTGGTGCGGGCAGCGCATCGATCTGCGCCTGGGTGAGCTCCAGCACCGGCGCCTGCGGCGTCTTGCGCGAGGCCGAGAGGCCTTGCACGAACTCGCGCTCCGACGGCAGGTCCGGCGGCGCCTCGATCGAGGCCAGCGAGTCGCCCTGGAAATGAACGATGACGCTGCGGCGCTGCGGCGGCGTGCCGTCGCGGCGCAGCGTGAAGATGTAGTCCCAGCGGTCGCCGTGGAAGGGGTCGGTGAGCAACGGCGTGCCCAGCACGTCGCGCACCTGAGCGCGGCTGAGCCCCGGGCGCACGCGCGCGAGCTGCTCGCTGGTGACGACGTTGCCCTGCACGATCTCGATGCGATAGGGCGTGATGCGCGAGAGGAAGCCGTCCTCGCTCTGCCGCGAGGCGGCGCAGCCCGCCAGCAGCAGCGCCAGGGCGCAGCCGCCGAGCAGCGGCGCGCGGGGGAGGAAGGGCAGCGGGCGCAGATGCGGCATGGGACGGACGCGGGGGCGGCAAGGGGCGCGACGCGCGCAGGGGATTGAAGCCGCGTGCGGCGCCGCAACACGGCGCCGCTGGCTATCATCGGCTCATTCTAGCCGCGCGCTTTGGCGCGAGCTCGTGGTGGAGCGCTCCAGATGACCAATGCCGAGGAACTCAAGAGCAGCGGCCTGAAGGCCACGCTTCCGCGCATCAAGATCCTCGAGGTCTTCCAGCAGGCCGGGCGGGCGCAGCGCCACATGACGGCCGAGGACGTCTACAAGGCGCTGCTCGCCGAGGGCTCGGACATCGGCCTGGCCACCGTCTACCGCGTGCTCATGCAGTTCGAGCAGGCGGGTCTGCTCACGCGCAGCAACTTCGAATCGGGCAAGGCGGTGTTCGAGCTCAACGAAGGCCAGCACCACGACCACCTGGTGTGCCTGACCTGCGGCCGCGTCGAGGAGTTCTTCGACCCGCAGATTGAGAAGCGCCAGCACGCCATCGCCGCCGAGCGCGGCTTCGAGCTGCAGGAGCACTCGCTGGCGCTCTACGCGCGCTGCGTGAAGCCCGACTGCCCCCACCGCAAGTCGTAACTCAGTCGGGTTCGCCGCGCGCCATCGCGCGCTGGTGGCGCTCGATGAATTCCTGATAGGTGTCGATTCCGCGCAGCTGCAGCACGGTGTTGCGCACCGCGGCCTCGACCAGAACCGCCAGGTTGCGTCCGGCGTCGACCGCGATCACCACCTTGCGCACCGGCAGGCCGAGCACGTCCTCGTACAGCGGCTCGTAGGGCAGGCGTTCGAACTCGCGCTCCATCGTCTCCTTGCGCACCAGGTGCACGATGAGCTTGAGGCGCATCTTGCGGCGCACCGCGGTCTCGCCGAAGATCGCCTTGATGTCCAGCAGGCCGATGCCGCGGACTTCGAGCAGGTTCTGCAGCAGCTCCGGGCAGCGGCCCTCGAGCGAGGTCTGGCTGATGCGGTAGAGGTCGACCGCGTCGTCGGCGACCAGGCCGTGGCCGCGGCTGATGAGCTCGAGGCCGAGTTCGCTCTTGCCCAGGCCCGACTCGCCGGTGAGCAGCACCCCGAGGCCGAGGATGTCCATGAAGACGCCGTGGCGCGTGGTGCGCTCGGCGAAGAGCTGCGCGAGGTAGGCGCGCACGACGTCGATCACGTGCCCGGCCGACTCGCGCGTGACGAAGAGCGGGATCTCGGCGCGGTCGCAGATCGCCACCAGACGCTCCGGCGGCTGCTGCTCGTCCGCGACGATGAGCACCGGCGGCTCCAGCGCGACGATGCGCGTGATGCGCCGCTCCTGCACCTCGGGGTCGGCGTGGGCGAGATAGGGCACCTCGCGCAGGCCGACGATCTGCACGCGGTAGGGATGGATGTAGTTGAGGTAGCCGACGAGGTCGGCGGCGGAGCGCGCCGCGCGCACCACGGCTTCGTCGAAACGGCGCTCGGGGTGCGCGTGGCCGGCCACCCACTCCCAGTGCAGCGCCCGGCGCTGCGCCTCGAACAAGGCGTCGGCGCTGATCGAGCCGGGCTTCATTGCGGCGCGCGGGCGCTCAGGCCACCGACTTCAACGGCTCCCAGTCGGAGATGAGCTTGTGCACCGTCGCCGCCTCGGGCTCGGACTTGAGCCGTTCGCGCAGCTCGCGATCGGAGAGCATCTCGGCGATCTCGGAGAGGATCTCGAGGTGGCGCTGCGTCGCGGCCTCGGGGACGAGCAGGAAGATCAGCAGCAGCACGGGCTCGTCGTCGGGCGCATCGAAGGCCACCGGCTGCAGCAGGCGCAGCACCGCCGCGAGCGGGTTCTTCAGCCCCTTGATGCGCCCGTGCGGGATCGCCACGCCGTGGCCCAGGCCCGTCGAGCCCAGGCGCTCGCGCGCGAAGAGGTTGTCGGTGACGGTTCCGCGGGCGATCGCGTGCTGGTTCTCGAACAGCAGGCCGGCCTGTTCGAACACGCGCTTCTTGCTCGTTGCGTCCACATCGACCAGCACGTTCGTGTCCGGCAGGATGGCGGCGAGGCGGTTCATCTCGAAGTGTCCCCCGTGGGCTGTCCGCGTGCCAGCGGACGGCCGCCCCAATGTTGCAAAGCGCGCGATTATAGGAAGGCCCCCCGGGCTGCGGCCGCGATGGCTGCACCCCGAGCACGGGGTATCGGTCGCATTCGACGACACACGCGCCGCGCTGCCCCGGCGGGAAGCGAAAACGGCCCCGCGGGGCCGCCGTCGGTGCAGCGCGGCCGCATGTCCTCAGCCGGTGCTCGCGTCCAGGCGTTTGGCGCCATGGTGGTGATGGTCCTGCAGCCGGTCCTTGTGGCGCACGACCTGACGGTCGAGCTTGTCCATCAGCTGGTCGATCGCCGCGTACAGGTCCTCGTTCGCCTGCTCGACGAAAATGTCGCGCCCCTTCACCCTCAAGGTGACTTCGGCCCGTTGCCGCCGCTCCTTCTCCTTCTTCTTCTCGACCGTCAGCAGGACATTGATGTCGACGACCTGGTCGAAGTGGCGCGTCACCCGATCCAGCTTGTTCAGCACGTACTCGCGCAGCGCGGGTGTGACTTCGAGGTGGTGACCGCTGATCGTCAGATTCATTCAAGCCTCCTTGGGAAGGGGGTGGGCATGGGCGCAAGAGGGAACGCCGACGGCAGCGCCTGCAGCGGCTGCGTGGGAAGGGTGTGCCGAAGCCATGAGGGCTGCCATCCGCGGTGGTCGACCCGGAGGGCCGACGAGCCCAGTGTGCCCCGGTCGGCACGGACTGGCAAGCCGGGTCCGAATGCAATGAAAACCGTCGCCGCGATAGCCGTGCAGTCCTCCCGCAGCCCGGTGCGCGAGCGCATGCCGCGACGCGAACCCACGCCCGCGTGAAGAATCGAAGCCACCGATGAACCGCATCGCCCGACCCGCATGACGCGCGCGCAACCGACGCTGCCGTGGCGGTCCGCCCGGTTTCTCCTCGTCGCGCTGGCGGCGGCGCTGCTGCTCGTGGCCGGATTGCTGGCGCTGCTGCCGGCGCGCACGCCGCTCGTCGCGCAGCCCGTGGAGCTGGCGCCGCGGGACGTCGAGCGCGCGCTGCAGCTCGCGCGCCGGCACGACCCGCGGCGCGCGCTCCCGGGCGTCGTGCGCGCGCTCTCCCTGACCCAGCACGAGGCGGAGCTGCTGCTGAACCTCGGCATGGCACGGCTGCACCCGGGGCGATGGTCGCTGCGGCTCGGGGCCGAGCGCCTGCAGGTCCGCGGCAGCCTGCCGCTGCCGCCGCCGGCGCAGGCGCTGGGCGGGTGGCTCAACCTCGAGCTGGAGCTGAGCCAGGCGGGGCCGCTGCTGGCGCTCGATGCGGCGCGCGTGGGCCGCCTGCGCCTGCCGGCGCCGCTGCTGCAGTGGCTCGTCGAACAGGCGCTCGAGCAGCAGGGCCTGGGCGGCTGGCGCGCCCTGGGGGCGGCGACGATCCAGCAGCTGCGCCTGCGCCCGCAGCGCGTCGACATCGTCTACGCCTGGAGCGCCGACGCCCCGTCGCTGCTCATCACCGCGCTGCTGCCCGCACCCGAGCACGCGCGGCTGCGGGTCTATGCGCGACATCTGCTTGCGCTGGCGGCGCAGGCCCAGGGTGCGCCGCCGGGGCGGGGCCCGCAGGTGCTGCCGCTGTCGAGCGTGCTGCCGCCGCTGTTCGAGCTCGCGCGCACGCGCAGCCGCGCCGGCGAGAACGCGGTGCTCGAGAACCGCGCTGCGCTGCTGGTGCTGGGCATGGCTGCCAACGGGCTGGGACTGGCGCCGCTGCTCCCCGCCGAGGACGCCGCGCTGGCGGCGCGCCCGATCCGCCTCACGCTCGCGGGCCGTGGCGACTTCCCGCAGCACTACCTGTCGTCGGCGGCGCTGGCGGCGGAGACGGGAACGCCGTTTGCCGACCTCATCGGCCTGTACAAGGAGCTGGCCGATGCGCGCTCGGGCAGCGGCTTCAGCTTCAACGACGTCGCCGCCAATCGCGCCGGCACGCGTCTGGGCGAGATGGCGGTCTCGACGCCCGCGCTGCTGCAGGAGCGCGCAGCCGCCAGCCGCAGCGACCTGGACCTGTTGCCCGACGTCTCGGACCTGCCCGAGTTCATGAGCGCGCACGAACTGCAGCGCCGCTTCGGCGAGCCCGGCTCGCCGGGCTACGAGCGCGTGATGAGCGACATCGAGTCGAGGCTGGGACGCACGCCGCTGCTGCAGTCGCCGCCTTGAAGTCGCGGGAGGCGATCAGGCCGCGGTGCGGGCCGGCGCCGGCGCCGGCAGAGGCCGCGCGTGCCAGATCAGGATCGTCAGCACCGCCGGCACGCAGATGGCGCTGACCACCGGGTTGGCGAAGACCAGCGCCAGCGAGAGCACGTTCAGCGCGAGGAAGGCCGGCCTTCGCACCGGGCGCGCGACGAAGCCGGTGTAGGCCGCGCCCAGCCCCAGGATGCCGACGATGATCGAGACCAGGGCGACGCCGAACGAAGTCCAGCCGAACTCGACGAACAGCAGCGAGGGCGAGTAGACGAAGGCGAAGGGCACCAGCGCCTTGCCCATCGAGAGGCGAAAGGCCGTCATGCCGGTGCGCATCGGCTCGCTGGCGGCGATGCCGGCGGCGGCGAAGGCCGCCAGCGCCACCGGCGGCGTGACGTCGGCGAGCACGCCGTAATAGAAGACGAAGAAGTGCGTCGCCAGCTGCGGCACGCCGAGCTGCTCCATCGCCGGCGCGACGATCGCGGCGAGGATGATGTAGGTCGGCGTCGTCGGCACGCCCGCGCCCATGACGATGCAGGCGGCCGCGGTGAAGAGCAGCCCGAAGAGGATCGTGAGCTGGCGCAGGTCGAGGAGGCCCAACGTGTCCATCGCCTTCACGGCGTGCGCGGCCACGCCCGAGAGGTCGATCACCCAGGCCGAGAACTTGAAGCCCATGCCGGTGAGCGTGGTGATGCCCAGGACGAAGCCCACGCAGGCGCAGGCGGCCCCGATGCCCAGCGCCGCCTTGGCGCCCATCTCGAAGCCCTCGACGAGGCCGCGCGGCCCGATCGCCAGCCCGCTCATGTGGCGGCCCATGGGGCCGAGGAGCTTGGGGATCCACGAGCAGACGATGCTCAGCGTGATGCCCCAGAACGCGGCCAGGAAGGGCGTGTACTGCATCAGCAGCAGCGTCACCATCACCACCAGCGGGATGAACAGATGCCAGCTGCTCTTGAGCACGAGCATGAGCGAGGGGATTTCCGAGGGGTCCATGCCGGCGAGCTTCAGCCGCCTGGCTTCCAGATGCACCATGAAGAGGATCGCCATGTAGTGCAGCAGCGCCGGCACGATGGCCACGAGGATCAGGCTGTTGTAGGGGATGCCGAGCGTCTCGGCCATGATGAAGGCCGCGGCACCCATGATCGGCGGCGTGATCTGCCCGCCGCAGCTGGCGCTGGCCTCGACGGCGCCGGCAAAGCGCGGCTTGAAGCCGACCTTCTTCATCAGCGGGATCGTCATCACGCCGGTGGTCACGGTGTTGGCGATCGCGCTGCCGCTGATCATGCCGAACAGGCCCGAGGAAACGACGCTGACCTTGGCCGGCCCGCCGGCGAAACGTCCGGCGGCGATCGTCGCCAGATTCACGAACAACTGCCCCAGGCCCGTGAGCTGCGCCATGATGCCGAAGAGCACGAAGTGGAAGACGAAGGTCGCCACCACGCCCACCGGGATGCCGTAGATGCCCTCGGTGCCCTTGTAGAGGTGCGCGATGACGCGCGGCACGCTGTAGCCGCGATGCGCCAGTCCGCCGGGCAGGTAGGGGCCGAAGAGGCCGTAGAGGACCGTCGCGATGGCCAGCAGCGGCAGGAAGATGCCCATGGTGCGGCGCGTGGCCTCGACCACCATGATGACCGCGACGACGCCCATCATCAGGTCGGCCGGCGTGTGCTGGCCGGGGCGCTGGATGAAGATCTCGTCGAAGAAGAGCAGCAGGTAGAGCGAGAAGCTCGCCGCCGCGAGCGCGAAGATCCAGTCGCGCCAGGGGACGTGGCGGCTGCTGCCGTCGTAGGCGCGCAGCGGCAGCGACAGGCCGGCGAGCGCCACCAGCACGGCGAGGAAGGTCGCGCGCGCGCCGCTCGTGACCTCCCCGCCCAGTTCGCGCAGGAGTCCCACGCCCAGCAGCGCGTAGAAGGCGACGAGGCCCAGCGACACGATCCACTCCCAGGGGCCGGGCAATCGGTGCTGGCGCGGAAACACCAGGAAGCACAGCGCGAGCACCACCGTCAGGTGGATGGCGCGGTGTGCGATCTCGTTGTGCAGGCCGAAGCCGGCGGTGTAGTAGTGGAAGACCGACAGGCCGACCGCCAGCACGGTGACGATCAGCGCCGAGAGGCCTGCGAGGCGGCGGAAGTTCGACTCCGGGTCGAACTGCTCGATCAGGCGGTCGATCTCGTCCTGGGTGAAGGGGACGCTGACGTTGGCCGTGGCCTGGGGGGATGCGTCTGGGGTGGAGCTCACGCGGATCCTCTTCGGGTTCGATGCCTGTGGCTTGACGGGGGGTGCTGCGTCGGCCTCGCGGGTCGAGCGCGTTCGCGCAGCGGCTTCAGCCGCGCGCGCAGTGCTCGACGCGCATCGCCACGGCGGGCGCGCCGAGCGTGGCCAGCACGAGCTCGCTCCCGTCGGCCAGCAGCACGCGCATGCGCTGTCGCGCCAGCGCCCGCACCACCAGCGGATCGACGACGCGGTCGGTCAGGAGCCGCCAGCCGGCGCCGTCGCGCTCGAGACGCTCACCGGCTTCGGCAGCGTAGGGCAGCCCATAGCCCTGGCCCTCGAAGCGCTCCTGCACGAGGTGTGCGCGCCAGCCCGAGGCGCCGGGCCGGAAACGGTACTGGTCCTCCACCGGCGTGCCCAGCACCGAGTGCGTGAAGGCGACGCGCAGACCCGGCGCCGCGGCGTCGAGCGCTGCGCGCGCCAGCTCGCCGCCTTCGGGGTGCGCCGAGAGCACCAGTTCGCAGGCCGGTGCCCGCAGCGCCAGCAGCAGCGCGGCCGCCGCGACGGCGCCACGCTGCGCCGGCCTCACTTGGCCAGGCCCTTTTCCCTGAAGTACTTCAGGGCGCCCGGGTGGAAGGGCACGTTGCCGACCGCCATCGCCGTCTGCAGGTTGATGTTCTTGCCCTGCGCGTGCACCTGGCCCATGATCGCCGTGTTCTCGTACAAGGCCTTGGTGACCTCGTAGGCCACGTTGTCGGGCACCGCGTCGTGCGTGGTCCAGACCGCCATCACCGCCAGGGTGTCGACGGCGTCGGCCTGTCCCTTGTAGGTGTTGGCGGGCAGCTTGACGCTGGCGTAGTAGGGCTGCTGCTTCTGCAGTTCGGCGATCTCCGCGCCGGCGAGCGGGATGACCTTGAGGGCGTGGCTCTGCGCGAAGTCGGTGATCGCCGCGGTCGGCACGCCAGCGGTGATCAGCGTCGCGTGCAGGTTGCCGTCCTTGATCTTGTCCACCGCCTGCGTGAACGAGGACAGGTCCTCCTTCACGTCGGCGCGCGTCATGCCGTAGACCTGCAGCAGGTCGGTCAGAAGCTGGTACTGGCCCGAGCCGGGCGAGCCCGAGGAGATGCTCTTGCCCTTGAGGTCGCGCACGCTGTTGATGCCCGAGTCGGCGCGCGTGATCAACTGCACCGTCTCGGGGTAGAGGGCGCCGAGCGCGCGCAGGTTCTTCAGCGGCGCGTTCGCGAACTGGCCCTTGCCATGGTAGGCGGCATCCAGGATGTCGGCGGCAACGAAGGCCGACTCGATGTCCTTCTTGCCCAGAAGCTGGGCGTTGCCGACCGAGGCGCCGGCGGCCTCGGCGGTGGCGCTGATCTTCCTGCCGTCGACCGTGGCCTTGTTGCTGATGAGCTGGGCCAGCATGCCGCCCAGCGGGTAGTAGGTGCCGCCGGTGCCGCCGGTGGCGATGCCGAAGAACAGGCGCTGCTGGGCCACCGCGGCGGTCGCCAGGCTGGCGGCGGCCAGCACGGCCGCAAGATGCTTCCACGTGAATCTCATGAGATCGGCTCCTCGTCGATGACTTGCCCGCTGGAGTGCGGCGGTGGCCCGACTCTAGCGCGTCGCCGCGGCTGCACAATGCGGGGCAAGCCCTTGCCCGCGCCGTCACCCCTCGAGCCGCCATGAGCCAGATCCCACCCGACGTGATCGTCATCGGCGCCGGCGTCACCGGCTGCTCGATCGCCTTTCATCTGGCCGCGCTCGGGCGCGTGCGCGTGCACGTCGTCGAGCGCCTGACGATCGGCGCGGGCACCAGCGCGCAAAGCAGCGGCATCCTGCGCACGCACTACTCGGTGCCGCAGAACGTCGAGCTCGCGCGGCGCTCGTTCGCCGCCTTCGAGCGCTTTTCCGAGTACGTCGCCGACGCAGAGGCCGACGCCGGGCTGGTGCGTTGCGGCTACCTGATCGCCGCGCCCGAGGGGCCGCGGCTGGCGGCGCTGCAGGCCGCACTGGCGCAGCAGCAGGCGATGGGCATTCCGCTGCGCCTGCTGGACGCGCACGAGGCCGCCGAGCGCCTGCCGATCGCGCGCTTCGACGACGCCGCGCTGATCGGCTTCGAGCCCGAGGCGGGCTTTGCCGACGCCTACCTCGTGGCCACCGGCTTCGCGCGCGCGGCGCGCCGGCTGGGCGCGCGCTTTCTCGAAGGCGTGGCGGTGCAGGGCCTGCTGCGCGAGGGCGGGCGCATCACCGGCGTGCAGACGGATCAGGGGCCGATGCACGCAGGCCTCGTGATCAGCGCGCAGAACATCTGGACGTCGGAGCTGCAGGCCTGGAGCGGCATCGAGATGCCGCTCTACCCCGAGCGCCATCGCGTCTTCGCCTTCGAGACGCCCGCCGCCCCCTACACGCGGGAGATGCCGGTGTACAAGGACCTGGGCTCGCCGGGCATGCTCTATTGCCGCAGCTACGGCGGCCGGCAGATGCTGGTGAGCGAAGGCGTCGCCGGCGAGCGCCTGGCCGCGCCCGAGGCCGAGCAGGCCGACATCCCGATGGACGCGGTGATCGAGGTCGGCGAACAGGTGGCCGAGCGCTTTCCGGCCTACGCCGAGGCCGGGCTGGCCTCCTCCTGGACCGGCGTGTACGACGTCACGCCCGACTGGAATCCGGTGCTCGGCCCCGTGCCCGGGCTCGAGGGCTTGCTCGTCGCCTTCGGCTTCTCGGGCCACGGCTTCAAGCTCTCGCCGGCGGTGGGCAGGCTGGTCGCGCAACTGGCTCTGGGCCAGCCGACCGAGATCGCGGCCCAGGCCTACTCGATCGAGCGCTTCGCGCAAGGGCGGCTGCTCGCCGGCGCCTACGGGGCAGGCGCGGTGTCGTGAGCCTGCCGGTCGACGCATCGCGTTCGTGCGCCGATGCGTCGATCGCGCCGCAGGGTCCCCGCCGCCGGTCCAGCGCGCGTCTTCGCGCCGCCGCTTCCGGCCTTGGCCGCTTCGTCGCGGTGCTCGCCGCCGTGCTGGCGGGCCTCGCCCATCCGGGCGCCCCGGCGCAGGGGCTCGACCCAGCGCTGCTGCAGCGGATCGACGCCTTCGTCGAGCGCGAACGCGAGGCTTCGCGCATCCCGGGCATCGCGCTGGCGATCGTCGACGCGGAGGGCGCGAGCCATGTGCGCGGCTTCGGCGAGGACGGCCGGGGCCGGCCGATCGACGCCGACACGCCGTTCCCGATCGGCTCGCTGACGAAATCCTTCACCGCGCTGCTGGTACGGCAGGCGAGCGATGCCGGAGCGCTCGACGTCGACGCGCCGGTGCAGCGCCATCTGCCGTGGTTCCGCGTCGCCGACGAGCAGGCCTCGCGGCGCATCACGCTGCGCCAGCTGCTGAACCAGACGAGCGGCCTCTCGCGCGGCGACGGCATGCGGGCGCTGCTGCATGACGGGAATCACGACGGGGCCAGCAGCGTCGAGGAGCTGGCGCGCGGCCTGGCCGAGCTGCCGCTGCAGCATGCGCCGGGGGAGCGCTACGAGTACAGCAACCTGAACTTCGTGCTGCTCGGCGCGGTGCTCGAGCAGGCGATGGGCCAGCCCTGGGCGGCGCTCGTGCGGGAGCGCATCCTCGACCCGCTGCGGATGACGCACAGCGACACCGACCCCGCTTCGGCGCGTCTGGCCGGCATGACGCGGCTGCACCGCATGGAATTCGGCTTCCCGTTCGCCGAGCAGCCGCGCCTCCCGCCGGGGCTGGCGCCGACCGGCGGTCTGGTCGCGAGCGCCCACGACATGGCCTCCTACCTGCGCCTGATGATCGACGCGGGTACCGTCGATGGCCGGCGGCTCGTCTCGGCGCACTCGATCGAGCAGATGCTGGCACCGGCCTCGCCGCCCGCAAGCGCGCGCCTGCTCGGGGCCGGATTCACGTTCCGCTACGGCGAGGGCTGGTTCGTCGGCCCCTTCGGGGCGGCAGCCGACGCGCGCTGGCACCTCGGCAACCTGCCCTCGTTCGTCGCCTGGATGGTGCTGCTGCCGGCGACACGCCAGGCCTTCGCGCTGCTGATCAACGCGAGCACCGGCCTGCCGCTGGACGACGCAACCGCGGTGATGAGCCGGCTGCCGCTGGGCGTGGCGAACCTGCTGCGGGGACAGCCGCCGCCAACCGGCCCGAGTCTGCCGCAGGCGTATCGGCGCTTCAACGCCGCCGCCGCGCTGTCACTCGGCATCTTTGCCGCAGCCGCTTGGCTCGCGGCCCGCGCGCGTCGCGGTCTCTGGGCCTGGCTGTTGCCGGCGGCAACCCTCGTGCTGTTCGCGGCGCTCTCGCGCGCCACCGGGCTGGGGCCGACGATCCTCATCGCGATGGCGCCCGATCTGGCGCTGGTGCTGGCGCTCGCGCTCGGTTTCGCGGGCCTGCCGCTCATGCTGCGCGCCCTTCGATTCGCGGGGCGCAGGCCGGCGCGTCGATCGCTGCGCTGAACGATCGGGGAAGGCCTGCTGCAGCCGCGCATCCACGATCCTTCGCGACGGGCGACTGCGTGCAGCTCGGGCAACTGGAGCCGGCACCGTGGATTTGTCCGTCCAGTCGACGCGGCGCCTTGTGGTGCAATGCGGCCCACCGCTGTGGGCAAACACACGAGCACGGAACGAGGCCCGAACCCATGTCGCTGCACTACCGCACGATCCCCGTCACGCCGTTCGAGCAGAACGCCTCGCTCGTCTGGTGCGAGGCCACGCGCAAGGCAGCGGTGATCGATCCCGGCGGCGACCTGCCGCGGCTGCTGGCGGCGGTCGACGAGCTCGGGCTGGAGCTGGGGCAGATCTGGCTCACGCACACGCACATCGACCACGCCGGCGGCGCCGGGGAGCTGGCGCGCACGCGCGACCTGCCGATCATCGGACCGCACCGCGGCGACCAGTACTGGATCGACACCTTGCCGCAGCAGAGCCGGATGTTCGGCTTTCCGCCGGCCGAGCCCTTCACGCCCACGCGCTGGCTCGAGGATGGGGACAGCGTGAGCGTCGGGGACTGCACGCTCGCCGTGCGCCATTGCCCGGGACACACCGCCGGGCACGTCGTCTTCCATAGCGTGCAGGCGCAGCGCTGCTTCGTCGGCGACGTGCTCTTTGCCGGCAGCATCGGGCGCACCGACCTGCACGGCGGCGACTTCGACACCTTGATCGCCAGCATCACGCAGCGCCTGTGGCCGATGGGCGACGACACCGTCTTCATCCCCGGCCACGGCCCCGAGAGCAGCTTCGGCCGCGAGCGCCGCTTCAACCCCTTCCTGCAGGGGAGCTGATGGCGCGCGGCCGCGTCGATCCGGCGCAACTCGTCGAGACGGCGCCGCTGTCCGACGCGGTGCGCGCGCTGGCACGGCGCGGCGAGCTCTGCCGCTTCCCCAAGGGCGCGGTGCTGATCCAGGAGGGCACGCAGGGCGACACGCTCTACATCGTCCTCGAGGGACGGCTGCGCGTCTACGGTGGGCACCTCGCCAACGAGCGCGAGATCACGCACGGCACCTACGGCCCGGGCGAGTACGTCGGCGAGATGAGCCTGGACGGCGGGCCGCGCTCGGCCAGCGTCGCCGCACTCGAACCGACGCTGTGCGCGATGGTGACGCGACGCACGCTCGAGGCGCATGTGGCCGAGCACCCGCAGTTCGCCTTCGAGTTGCTGGGCAAGGTGATCCGCCGCGCCCGCATGGCCACGCTCAGCGCCAAGAGCATGGCGCTCAACGACGTCTACGGGCGCCTGAAGGCCCTGCTCGAGGACCTGGGGCAGGCGCAGCCCGACGGCACGCGGCGGCTGCCGGAGAAGCTCACGCACCAGGAAATGGCCAACCGTGTCGGCTGCTCGCGCGAGATGGTCACGCGGCAGCTGAGCGACCTGCAGCAGGGCGGCTACGTGAGCGCACCGCGCGGGGAGGCGCTGGTGCTGCTCAAGCCCTTGCCTCCGCGCTGGTAGCGGGAGCTCCCGCGGGCGGCGCTACTGGCGCGAGGACGATCCCTTGGGCGGGGGCGCGAAGCGGCGCTCGGGCTTGGCCGCCGCCTCGAACTCCGGCATCACGCGCGGCAGCTTGGCCTCGATGTCCTTGATGCGCGTCGGACCCGCCGGGTGCGTGGAGAGCAGCGCCGGCGGTGTGCCGCCGGCGCCCGCGGTCATCTTCTGCCACAGCGTGACGCCGGCGCGCGGGTCGTAGCCGGCCTTGGCGGCCATCACCAGACCCAGTGCGTCGGCCTCCGATTCGTCGTCGCGGCTGAACTTCAGCGACAGCAACTGGCTGCCGATCTGCGCGCCGATGTCGCCGATCTGGCCCAGGCCCAGCAGCGCGGCGCCCAGCCGCATGGCGCCCGAGGTGACGACGTTCTTGCCCATCTGCTCACGCGCGTGCTCGAGCAGCGCGTGCGCGATCTCGTGGCCCATGACCATCGCCACCTCGTCGTCGGAGAGCTGCAACTCGGAGAGGATGCCCCAGAAGAAGGCGATCTTGCCGCCGGGCATGCAGAAGGCGTTGATCTGGCGGCTGCCGATGAGGTTGATTTCCCACTTCCAGTGCGCGGCGCGCGAATTGCAGTCGCGCGTGAAGGGCTCGATGCGCGCGCCGATGTAGCGCAGCCGCTGCAGCTGCGGGTGCTGCGCCGGCGCCAGCGCGCGGTCGCTGCCGGCCTTGTCCAGCATCTGCCGGTACTGCTGCTGCGCCTCCTCCTCCACGGTCTGGGCCGGCACCGCCTTGGTGAAGCCGGAGCGCTTGCACTCCGGGATGCGCGCCGCCGCCAGCGGCCCGGAGGCGGCCAGCAGCGCGGCGCCGACGGCGCCGCCGGTGAAGAGGCGCCGCGCGTGCCGCGGGCAGCGGCAGGCACGCGCGGGTGCGGGGGCGCCGATGTCGGTGTCGGTACGCAGGGTGCAGGGCATCGCGGCAGGGTCCTTCGGTGGCTCTCCGTCCAGATGGTGCCACGGAGCGGGATTTCCACGCCGGCGAGGCCCTGCTCAGCGCGCAGGCGTCGATTCCAGCGCGCGAATCGGCGCGCGCAGCTGCCACAGCATGACGAGCGCCGGCAGCGCGAAGAGCGTGCTGACGACGAAGAAGCTGGGCCAGCCGATGGTCTGGGCGAGCACGCCGGCCAGCGGCGCGACCCAGACGCGGCCGATGGAGGCGAAGGCCGAGAGCAGCGCGAACTGCGTGGCGGTGAAGCGCTGGCTGCACAGGCTCATCAGGAAGGCGAGGAAGGCCGCCGTGCCCATGCCGCCCGAGAGGTTCTCGAGCACGACGACGAGCAGCAGGCCGCCGTCCACCGGCGTCGCCTGCGCGAGTTCGACGAAGCCCCAGTCGAAGGCGGGCAGCAGCGCCGCGCCCAGCTGCCCGCGCCCACCCTGCGCGAGCCACCAGAAGCCGAGGTTGCTCGCCGCCTGCAGCAGGCCGAAGACGAAAAGCGCGCGCCACAGCCCCAGGCGCAGCATCAGCGCGCCGCCGAGCAGCGCGCCGGCGATCGTCATCCACAGGCCGATGAGCTTGTTGACGACGCCGACCTCGGCCAGGCCGTAGCCCACGCCCTTGAGCAGGAAGGGCGTGAGCAGTGCGCCGGCGAAGGCGTCGCCGAGCTTGTAGAGCACGATCAGCAGCAGCATCGCCGCCGCGCCCGGATGCGCGAAGTAGTCGCCGAGGCCGTCGAGCAGCGTCTGGAAGCGCGCACGCCGCGCCGCCCAGGCGGCCAGCGGCAGCGTGAGGGCGACGCCGCCGAGCAGCGCGGCGAGGTCGATCCAGCGTCGCTGCAGCGCCGCGGGCAGGGCGGTCGTCGAAAGCCAGGCGCCGAGCAGCGCCTGCGCGGCGTCCTGGCCGAAGCGGTCGCTCAGCAGCACGCCCAGCGCCACCGCGGCCACCACCGCGGCAAAGCCCCGGAGCTCGCGTGCGCCCTGCCCTCGCGGCCCGGGCACCGGCGGCAGGCGCGGCAGCAGCAGCGCGGAGAACACGGCCGCGCCCGTCATCAGCGCCGCCATCAGCCGATAGACCTCGGGCCAGGACCAGCCCCCGCCCTGGTGGGCGTCGGTCCAGATCAGCGCCAGGCCGCCGCTGACGATCATCGCCAGGCGGTAGCCGGCGACGTTGAGCGAAGCGCCCAGGCCGCGCTCGGGCCCGGGCAGCAACTCGGTGCGGTAGGCGTCGATCACCACGTCCTGCGAAGCCGAGACGAAGGCGATCGCCAGCGCCAGCAGCGCGAAGGCGCGCGTGGCGCCGGTGGGCGAGGTGGCGGCCAGCGCCAGCAGAAGTGCCGCCAGCAGCAGCTGCGTGGCCACCAGCCAGCCGCGCCGGCGGCCCAGGCCGGGCAGCTCGAAGCGGTCCATCAGCGGCGCCCAGAGGAACTTGAAGGTGTAGGGCAGGCCGACCAGACCGAGGAAGCCGATGGTGGCGATGTCCACGCCTTCCGTCGTCAGCCAGGCCTGCATCGCCTGCCCGGTCAGCGCCAGCGGCAGCCCCGAGGCGAAGCCCAGCAGCGCGACGACGAGCAGCCGGTACAGGCGCGTCATCGGCACGACGGCGCGCGCGGGCCGCGGCTCAGAACAACACCCGGCAGCGGATCGTGCCGGGGACCTGCGCGAGCTTCTCCAGCGCCAGGTCCGACGAGCGCGCGTCCATGTCGATGACGACGTAGCCGATGGCCTCGTTGGTCTGCAGGTACTGCGCGGCGATGTTGACGTCGTTGTCGGAGAGGATGCGGTTGATCTGCGAGAGCACGCCGGGCCGGTTGGCGTGCACGTGCAGCAGGCGGTGCTTGCCGGCGTGCTCGGGCAGCGCGACCTCGGGGAAGTTGACCGAGGAGGTGGTGGTGCCGTTGTCGCTGTAGCGGATCAGCTTGGCGGCGACCTCGACGCCGATGTTGGCCTGCGCCTCCATCGTCGAGCCGCCGATGTGCGGCGTCAGGATGACGTTGGGCAGGCCGCGCAGCGGCGACTCGAACTCGTCCTTGTTGCTCTTGGGCTCGACCGGGAAGACGTCGATGGCCGCGCCGCGCAGCGCACCGCTCGTGATCGCCTGCGCCAGCGGCTCGATCTCGACCACCGTGCCGCGCGAGGCGTTGATGAGCAGCGCGCCGGGCTTCATGGCCGCGATCTCGGCGGCGCCCAGCATCCACTTCGTCGACGGCAGGTCGGGTACGTGCAGCGAGACGATGTCGCTGCGCGCGAGCAGATCGTGCAGGCTCGCGGCGCGCTGCGCGTTGCCCAGCGGCAGCTTGGCGACGACGTCGTGAAAGAGCACCTGCATGCCCAGGCTCTCGGCGAGCACCGAGAGCTGCGAGCCGATGGCGCCGTAGCCGACGATGCCCAGCGTCTTGCCGCGCGCCTCGTGGCAGTGCTCCGCGCTCTTGAGCCAGCCGCCCCGGTGCGCGGCGGCGTTCTTCTCCGGGATGCCGCGCAGCAGCAGGATGGCCTCGGCCAGCACCAGCTCGGCCACCGAGCGCGTGTTCGAGTAGGGCGCGTTGAAGACGGCGATGCCGTGCTCGCGCGCGGCGCCCAGGTCGACCTGGTTGGTGCCGATGCAGAAGCAGCCGATGGCGGTGAGCCGCTTCGCCTGCGCCAGCACCTCGGCCGTGAGCTGGGTGCGCGAGCGGATGCCGATGAAGTGCACGTCGGCGATGCGGCGCCGCAGCTCCTCGCCTTCCAGCGCGCCGGGCAGACGCTCGACCTGCGTGTAGCCGGCCGCGTGCAAGGCCTCGGCGGCGCTGTCGTGGATGCCTTCGGCGAGGAGGAACCTGATCTTGCTCTTGGGCAGGGAGGTGTCGGGCATGGGCGGGTGTCGTCGGTCGATGGATCGCGGGACGCGATCATGCCGGCAAGCGGGGCCCTCGCCGGTCGGCCTGCACGAAAAGGCCGTCCTCGCCGAAAGGTCGGCGGCGTCGGCATCGGCGCCGGGCGGCAGGCGCTTTCACCGCACTATGTATGCTCCGTGCCCTCGTGCAGCGAGTACGTCCGACCCATGGCCCCTGCGTCCCTCCACGACCTGAGACAAGGGCTGCGCGAGCTGGGCGCGCGCACCGTGCACGAGGAGCACCTGCTGCGCCAGTGGCTGCAGGCGCGCCCGCTGGAGCGTGGGCGGCGCGATGCGGCCGACTTCCTGCCGCGCGCCCTGCGCGAGGGGCTGCCGGCCTTGCGCGAGCGGCTTTCGCGCCTCGTGAGCCTGGTGTCCGAGCACCCGGCGCCCGACGGCTCGGCGCGGCTGCTGCTGGCGCTGGCCGACGGCCAGCGCATCGAGGCCACGCGGCTGCCGCGGCAGGGGCTGTGCGTGTCGACGCAGGTCGGCTGCGCCGTCGGCTGCCGCTTCTGCATGAGCGGGCGCGACGGCCTGCTGCGCCAGCTCGGCAGCGCCGAGATCCTGGCCCAGGTGGCGCTGGCGCGCGCGCAGCAGCCGGTGGCCAAGGTGGTGTTCATGGGCATCGGCGAGCCCAGCCACAACCTGGACGCCGTGCTGGAGGCGATCGACGCGCTCGGCACCCTGGGCGGCATCGGCCACAAGTCGCTCGTGTTCTCGACGGTGGGCGATCAGCGCGCCTTCGAGCGCCTGCCGCAGGGGCGGGTGAAGCCGGCGCTGGCGCTCTCGCTGCACAGCACCGATGCCGAGCGGCGTGCGGCGCTGCTGCCGCGTGCGCCGCGCCTGGCGCCGGCCGCGCTCGTCGACGCCGCCGACCGCTACGCGCGCGCCAGCGGCTACCCGGCTCAGATCCAGTGGACGCTGCTGGCGGGCGTGAACGACGGCGACGACGAGATCGAGGGCCTGCAGCGGCTGCTCGCGGGGCGCTACCTGATGCTCAACCTCATCCCCTTCAACCGCGCCGAGGGCAGCGGCTTCGCGCGTCCGAGCTGGGAGCGCGCGGTGGCGATGACGCGGGCGCTCAACCGGGCCGGGATCCTCACGCGGATGCGGCGCTCGGCGGCGCAGGAGGTCGACGGCGGCTGCGGCCAGCTGCGCGCCCGCGCCCTCCCCGCCTGAACGGGCTGCGCGCAAGGCCAGGCCCCGCCTTGCGCGGCGGGCGGCTCAGCCTTGCGACGGGTGCGTCGGGTCGCGCACCTCGCGCACTTCACGCACCTGCACGTCCACCACCTCGGCCGGCGGTGGCGTCTGTGGCCGGCTTGCGCGGCCGACGAAGACGTTGGGCGGCAGCGCGCGGCGCCCGCGCAGCAGCGACCACAGCAGCAGCCCGCCGGCCAGCGCCAGGCCGCAGGCCAGCGTCACCAGGGCCACCAGGGCCCCGAAGGCGAGCACGGCCACGCGCAGCAGGCCTGCGGCCAGGCCGCGAAGGAATTCGCGCAGGGTTTGGAGGAGAGCGGACATCGGTTCGCCGTCAGCTGGGGGCAGCGCGCGGCATTGCAAGCGGGTGCGCCGCGCGTGGGCCGATTGTCGCAAGCGGGACGTGAAACTGCGCGGCGCCGTGTTGCCGGGGGGTCTTGTGCTGCAGCCGATCCCCCTCAGCTGTCGGGTATGGACACGCCCACGCTTTTCATCGCCTGCCCGCATTGCGGCGTCAGGAACCGGGTGCCGGCCGCGCGCGCCGGCGAGTCGCCGCAGTGCGGCAAGTGCCAGCGCCCGCTGCTGGCCGGGCAGCCGCTGGAACTCGGCGACGCCGACTTCGACGCCGTCGTGCAGGCCGCGAAGCTGCCCGTGCTGGTCGACTTCTGGGCGCCCTGGTGCGGACCCTGTCGCGCGATGGCGCCGGCCTTCGCGCAGGCGGCCGCGCAGCTCGAAGGCCAGGCGTTGCTGGTGAAGGTGAACAGCGACGACAACCCGCGGCTCTCGCAGCGCTTTGCCATCCGCAGCATCCCGACGCTGGTGCGCCTGGACGGCGGGCGCGAGACGCGGCGCCAGTCGGGCGCGGTGTCGGCGGCGGCGATCGTCGCGCTGGCGCGGTAGGCGCGCGCTGCGCCTTCTCAGGCGCCGGCCCCGGCGCGGCCCTGCTGCAGGGAGGGATCGACGTCGACGTAGCGCCAGAAGGCGCGCACGAAGATGTTGCGGTGATAGCCCAGCACCCAGGGGTGCACGAGGTCGGTGAAGAGCCGGTGCACGTGCACCTTGTAGGGCATGTAGGCGATCATCAGCCGTGCGGCGTCGGTCATCAGCCGCTGGCGCTCGGGCCCATCGGGCAGTCCGCGCTGCTGCACGTAGAGGCGGTTGAATTCCGGCAGGTCGAAGCGCGAATGGTTCGCCTGGCCCTTGTTGGGGCCGTAGCCCAGCGCGAGGAAGGTGTCTCCGTCGGGCTGGCCGGCGACCCAGCCCACGCCCCACATCATCAGCTTGCCGGCGCGGCTGGCCTTCAGGTTCTCGGGCCACTTCGCAGTCCTGAATTCCATGCGCACGCCGATGGCGTTCATGTTCTTCTGCCACAGCTCGACCAGCGCGCGGCTGACCTGGTCGGGCTGCGAGTGGTACTCGATCGTCAGCGCGCGGCCGTCGGGGCGCTCGCGCCAGCCGTCGCCGTTGCGGTCGACGAAGCCGTGCAGGTCCAGCAGCGCCTTGGCGCGCGCCACGTTGTACTCGCTCATCGTGCTCTTGAAGGCCGGGTCGTAGCCCCAGACCATGGGCGCGATCGGACCCTGCGCGGGGATCGCCTGGCCGCGGCGCACGATGCGGATCTCGCGCTCGACGTCCACCGCCAGCGAGATCGCGCGCCGCAGCGCCACCTGCGCCGGCGTGTAGCCGCCGACGACCTCGTTCTCCATCGCGAAGTAGGACAGCGCGACGTCCGCGCGCGGATAGCGCGTCATCGCGATTCCCTGCTTGGCGAGGTTGGGCGCGAGGCGGTTGTTCGGGAAGGCGACGCCCGCGAACTCGGCGGGCACGCTCTCGATCAGGTCCTGCTCGGCGCCGAGGAAGGCCAGCCAGCGCGGCTGCGCCTCCTCGATGACGGCGATGTGCACCTCGTCGACGAGCGGCAGGCGCCGCCCCCGGAGCTGCTGCGCCACGGCCTGCAGGCGCGCGTCGGAGGCGGGCGGGTGCTCGTCGTAGCGCCGATCGCGGTAGTTGGGGTTGCGCGCCAGCACGATGCGCGCGCTGCGCTTCCACGACTTGATCAAGAAGGGCCCGGTGCCCACCGGGTGCTCGCCGATCTTGTCGCCGTAGTGCTCGACCACCTCGCGCGCCACCGCGCCGAGGAAGGAGGCGTCGGTGAAGTTGTAGACGAAGCGCGGCTTGGGCTCGGCCAGGCGCACGCGGAAGGTGTAGCGGTCGAGCGCGCGCAGGCCCTCGACCTCGCGTTCGTAGTCGAAGGGGATCTTGCGCTCGATGCACTCGCGCCGCAGCTCCGAGAGACCGAGGATCCTGTCGTTCTCGAGGATGTAGAGGTTGCCGCTCTTCCAGCGCGGGTCGTAGTGGCGCTTGAGGCTGTAGACGTAGTCGTGCGCGGTCAGCTCGCGCCGCTTGCCGCCGAAGGCCGGGTCGTCGGCGAAGAAGATGCCGGGCTTGATGCGGAAGGTGAAGCTGCGGAAGTCGTCGCCGATCTCCGGCAGCGCCGCCGCGGTGTTCGGGCGCATGCGGATGGGCTGCGCGAGGTACTCGAACTCCAGCGGCGCGTCGAAGATGCCCTCGAGGATGGTGCGCGAATAGAGGTCGGTGACGTAGGCCGGATCGAAGCTCGACTCGGCGATGGGGAAGGCGTAGCGCAGCACCCTGGGGCCGTCGCCGGGCAGGGCCGAGCGCAGCGGCGTCGCGGCAACGAGCGCGGCAGCGCCGAGCACGGCGCGGCGGCGCGGACGAGGCGGGGTCGATCTGGGCATGGCGATGCGGCGAACCTGCGCGTGTGCCGCACCGCAGCCGGTGCGGCTCCGGCCCGAGTTTAGGCGGCGGGCCGCAGGGGGAAACCCCGGCGCGGTGGTGCCGGGAGGTCAACCTACACTCGTCCATCCCGAGAACCTGCCTGCGCCGGCCCCGCGCCGGCGGGAATGCTTCGTCGACGCGCACGATGGCCGCTTACCTGGTCCGCCGCCTGTGGCAGATGATCCCCACCCTGGCGGGGGTCGTGCTGCTGGTGTTCTTCCTCTTCAAGGCCTTCGGCGGCGATCCGGCCGAGGTGCTGGGCGGCCTCAACGCGAGTCCGGAGCAGGTCGACGCGATCCGCGAGCAGCTCGGGTTGAACGAGCCCGTCTGGGTGCAGCTGTGGATCTTCGTCAAGCAGGTCGTCGGTTTCGACTGGGGCCGCAGCTGGGCGACGAACGAGGCCGTGTCGCAGCTCTTCGCCACGCGGCTGCCGGCGACGCTGACGGTGATGCTGCCCATCCTCGTGCTCGACACGCTGGTGGCGCTGCCGATCGCGATGGCGGTCGCCCACCGCCGCGGCAGCCTCACGGACCGCGCGGTGATGGTGATCACGACGGTGGCGCTGTCGGTCAGCTTCCTCGTCTACATCATCGTCGGCCAGTACGTGTTCGCCTTCCAGCTCGGCTGGTTTCCGGTGCAGGGTTGGAGCGAGCATGTGGGCACCAACCTGCTCGTCTACGCGCCGCTGCCGGTGCTGCTGGCGGTGATGGTGGGCATCGCGCCGCAGACGCGCCTGTACCGCAGCTTCTTTCTCGACGAGCTCGGCCAGGACTACGTGCGCACCGCGCGCGCCAAGGGCATGACCGAGGGCGTGGTGCTGTTCCGCCACGTGCTGCGCAACGCGCTCATCCCCATCCTCGCCAATGTCGGGCTGCAACTGCCGGGCATCTTCGTCGGCAGCTTCCTGATCGAGGTCTTCTTCTCCATCCCGGGTCTCGGGCGCGAGGTGCTGCTGGCCGTCAACCGCAGCGACTTCCCCGTGATCCAGGCGGTGACGGTGTACCTCGCGATGCTGACGATGGTGATCAACCTGGCGACCGACCTCGCCTTCAGGCTCGCCGACCCGCGCGTGGTGCTGAAGTGAGTGCGGTGCTTACCGCGGCGGCGGACGAGGGCGCGGCAGCGGTCTCCGAAGGCGTCTGGCACGCCGCGTGGCGACGCTTCAAGGGCGATCGCGTCGGCCTGGGCTCGATGGTCGTCGTGCTCGCCTTCGTGCTGCTGATCGCCGCCGCGGCCGCCGGCCTGGTGGCGCGCGACTGGCAGGACGAGGTCGGCGTGCCGAACGCGCCGCCGACGCTGCTGGGCGCACGCGCGGCCGCCGCGGGCGACGGCGGCATCGAGTCGCCGCAGGGCCCGGACGTCGATCTCTCGGACATCGACCCGCTGGCGCCGCGCTACCGGGAGTGGGAGGAGCGCGCGCGGCAGTACCGCACGCAGGAGCAGCCGAAGCGGGAGACGCTGCCTTTCGGCGGCGACCGCCTCGGTCGCGACGTGCTCGCCAAGGCGATCAAGGGCACCGAGATCTCGGTCTTCGTCGGCGTCGCCGCGGCGCTGGGCGCGACCTTCATCGGCACCATGCTGGGGGCGCTTGCGGGCTTCTTCGGCGGCCGCGTGGGGGATCTGCTGGAGTGGGTCTACAACGTCTTCGAGAGCATCCCCAACATCCTGCTCATCTTCGCCTTCGCCGCGGTGGTGGGTCGCGGCGTCGAGGGCGTCGTCGTGATCCTCACGTTCACCGGCTGGACCGGCATGTACCGCCAGGTGCGCGCCGAGTTCATCAAGCATTCGACGCGTGAATACGTGCGCAGCGCCGAGGCCATCGGCGCCAGTGCCGCCAGCCGCATGTTCCGCCACATCCTTCCCAACGTCAGCCACGTCATCCTCGTGCGCATGAGCCTGCTCGCGGTGGGCTTCATCAAGGCCGAGGTGATCCTCTCCTACCTCGGCCTGGGCGTTCGCGTCGACCAGGTCTCGTGGGGAACGATGCTGGCCGAGGCGCAGAACGAGCTGATCCTCGGCTACTGGTGGCAGCTGGCGACGGCGACGCTCTTCATGGCGGTCTTCGTCACCGCCTTCTCGCTCGCCACCGACGCACTGCGCGACGCGCTCGATCCGAAGCTGAAGGGGTTGGCGTGAGCGCGGCAGCGGCACCCCTGCTGAGCATCCAGGACCTGTGCGTGGCCTTCCGCATGGGCCAGGGCCGGCGCGCCGCCGCGGTGCAAGGTGTGTCCTTCGACGTGCCCGAGAACACCACGGTCGCCCTGGTCGGCGAATCCGGCTCGGGCAAGAGCGTCACCGCGATGTCGGTGCTGAACCTGCTGCCCGAGAACGCCGAGCGCAGCGGGCGCATCCGCTGGCAGGGGCGCGAGCTGCTGCAGGCTTCGCTGCGCGAACTGCAGGCGCTGCGCGGCAAGGAGATCGCCTGCGTCTTCCAGGATCCGATGAGTTCGCTCAACCCGGTGTTCACGGTCGGGCGTCAGCTCGCCGAGCCCTTGCGCAAGCACCTGGGGTTGTCGGCGCGCCAGGCGGCGCGGCGCGCCGGTGAACTGCTCGCCGAGGTCGGCATCCCCGAGCCGACGCGGCGCCTGGCGGGCTACCCGCACGAGCTCTCGGGTGGCCAGCAGCAGCGCGTGATGATCGCGATGGCGCTGGCCTGCGAGCCCCGGCTGCTCATCGCCGACGAACCGACGACGGCGCTGGACGTGACCATCCAGCGCCAGATCATCGAGCTGCTGGCGCGGCTGAAGGCCGAGCACCGCATGAGCCTGCTCTTCATCAGCCATGACCTGGCGCTGGTGGGGGAGATCGCCGACCGCGTCGTCGTCATGCGCCACGGCCAGGTGCGCGAGGAAGGCGCGGCGGCGCGGATCTTCGAGCAGCCGCAAGACGCGTACACCAAGGCGCTGCTCGCCTGCCGCCCCAGCCTTCGCGGCAACCCGCGGCGCCTGATGGTGATCGACGAGCACATCGCCGCGCAGGGGGTGACGGGTGCGGCGGGCCCGGCGGGCGACGGGACCGCTGCCGCCGCGAAGGATCCCGATGCGCCGGTGGTGCTGGAGGTGAGGTCGCTGGCCAAGAGCTTCCGGCTGCGCCAGGGCCTGTTCGGCCGCCGGGAGTTCAAGGCCGTGCAGGACGTGAGCTTCCGGCTGCGCCGCGGGCATACGCTGGGCGTCGTCGGCGAATCGGGCTCGGGCAAGACGACCATGGGCCTCACCCTGCTGCGCCTGCACGAACCGACGCGCGGCGAGGTCATCTTCGATGGCCGCAACCTGCTCGCGCTCTCCGACCGCGAGCGCCTGGCGATGCGCCGGCGCATCCAGATCGTCTTCCAGAACCCCTATGCCAGCCTGAACCCGCGCTTCACGATCGGGCAGACGCTGCTGGAGCCGATGACGATCCACGGCATCGGTGCCGGCACCGCCGAGCGCGAGCAGCGCGCACGCGCGCTGCTGCAGAAGGTCGGGCTCGACGGCCGCGCCTTCGGCAAGTACCCGCACGAGTTCTCGGGCGGCCAGCGCCAGCGCGTGGCGATCGCGCGCTGCCTCACGCTCGAGCCCGAGGTGCTGGTGCTCGACGAGGCGGTGAGCGCGCTCGACGTGAGTGTGCAGGCGCAGGTTCTCAACCTGCTGAAGGACCTGCAGGACGAGCTCGGCCTGGCCTACGTCTTCATCAGCCACGACCTGGCGGTGGTGCGCTTCATCAGCGACGAGGTGCTGGTGATGAAGGACGGCGTCGTGGTCGAGCAGGCCAGCGCCGCGCAGATCCTGGCCGCGCCGCAGCAGGCGTACACGCGAGGGCTGCTGGCGGCCATTCCGCGCGGCTACCGGGCCGACGGCGCCACGACTTGAAGGAAGAGAGGCATGCGATGCTGCGAACGACGCGAAACCCGAGCCTCGCGACCCGTGTGATCGGGGCGCTGGCGCTGGTCCTGGCCGGCGGCGCCGCGCAGGCCCTGTCCTTGTACGACCCGACTGCGGGCATGCTGCCTTCGGCGCAGGGCTGGTTGAGCCTGTGCTCGCAGCCGCAGTGTTCGGCCCAGGTGGGTGACGGCGTGCTGGCGCTCGACACGCTGGGCGCGGGCAACGGCGCGCAGGCCGGCTTCTCGCGCTTGGACCAGGTGCTGGACGCCGAGGCCGGCTACCGGCTGGACTTCGGGCTGCGCGTGCTCGACGAGTCGCATGCCAGCGCCGACCGTGCCGGCTTCGTGCTGATCGCCGTTGGCAGTGTGCCGTCGCAGTCGTTCGAGATCGGCTTCTGGAAAGACCAGGTCTGGGTCTACGACTATGACGGCGGCGCCTTCGTCAAGGGTGCCTCGGCGGCACTGGACACCACCACCTGGCACGACTACAGCCTGTCGGTGCAGGCCGGCCGCTTCTCGCTGCGAGCCGACGGCCACGCGCTGCTGGACGGGCTGCTCGAGGACTACAGCGGCTTCGGCATGCCCTACGACCTGCGCAACTTCCTGTTCCTTGGCGACGACACCCGCAGCGCCGGCGCTGCGGTGCAACTCGGCGCGGTGTCGCTTTCGGCCGTGACGCCGGTGCCCGAGCCCGCCGGTGCGGCATCGATGCTGGGCGGGTTGCTGCTGGTGATGGGTGCTGCGCGCGCTGGACGCCGCTCAAGCCGCCCGGGTTGACGCGGGTGCGGCCCGCAGCGGCGGGAGCGGCGGCGCCGTCACAATCGCGCCCCGTGCAGAAGCCGATTTCCGCCCTTCGTCGTCGGCGTGCGTCCACCCCGGGCCGCACCCGCGCTCGCCTGCTGGCCCTGGCCGCGGCATTCACGTTCGCGCCCGCGGTCGTGCAGGCGCAAGCGCAAGCGCGGGCGGCAGAGGGCGCCGCCGCGGCGGCCTCCGCGCCGGTGCAGCAGATCGAGATCACCGGCACGCGCGGCAGCGATACCGAGCAGCGGCGGCAAGCCACCGCGGCGAAGATCGTCATCGGGCGCGAGGAGATCGAGCGCTTCGGCGATGCCACCGTCGGCGAGGTGCTCAAGCGCCTGCCGGGCGTCACCGTCCCCGGCGCCCCCGGCCGCGGCGGCGGCCCGCGCCTGCGCGGCATGGGCGGGGGCTATACGCAGTTGCTGATCGACGGCCAGCGCGTGCCGCCGGGCTTCAGCCTGGAGTCGCTGACGCCCGAGCAGATCGAGCGCATCGAGATCCTGCGCGCACCCACCGCCGAGACCGGGGCGCGCGCCATCGCCGGCACCCTCAACATCGTCACCCGCGAGGGTTTCAAGCGCCGCATCAACGACTTGCGCCTGGCGATCACGCAGGAGGCCGGGCTGCGCTCGGAGCACTTCGGCTGGACGCGCAACGACAGCGTCGGCGATCTCACCTACACGGTTTCGGCCTCGGCGTTCAACGGCCGTCGCCGGAGCGAGGACACCACGCTCACCACCGAGACCGACCTCGGCAGCGGGCAGCTCCTGCGTGCGCAGGAGGAGAAGAGCGCCGACGAAGGCCGCCGTCAGGGCTTGAACCTGAGCTCGCGCCTGCAGTGGCGCCTGGGCGAGAGCGGCTCGCTGCTGCTGATGCCGCTGCTGTTCCACAGCCGGCGCGAGGGCACCGAGCGCCTTGCGCTGCAGCAGCCGCTGGGCGCCACGCCCGCGCTCTACGACCATGCCGAAGTCGAACGCGACAGCGGTTTCACGGTCGGGCGGCTGAACCTGCAGTGGCGGCAGACGCTGGGCGAGGGCTGGCGCGTCGAGCTGAACGGCGGCACGCACGCCGCGCGCGGCCGCTCGGCGAGCCTGCGGCAGGAGTTCGACGCCGGCGATGCGCTGCTGCGCACGGTGCACGACCGCAGCCGCACGAGCGAGCGCAGCGCGCTCCTCAACACCAAGGTCTCGCGGCTGCTGGATGGCGACCACAGCCTCGTCACCGGGGCCGAGTTCGAGCATCTTCGGCGCAGCGAGACGCGCGTGACCGAGCAGGACAACAGCGACCCGCTGGCCGACTTCGAGGGCGACCTGCAGGCCAGCAGCCGGCGCCTGGCGTTGTATGCGCAGGACGAGTGGGCGCTCAACCCGAACTGGGCCGCGCACGCGGGTTTGCGCTGGGAGGAGATCCGCACGCGCGGCGACGCGGCCGCGGGCGGCGCGCGACCGGACAACCGCAGCCGCGTGCTGACGCCGCTGCTGCACGCCGTCTGGAAGCCCGACCCCAAGGCGCGCGACCAGATCCGCATGAGCCTCACGCGCAGCTACAAGGCGCCGTCGCTGAACAATCTGGTGGCACGCCCGCTGCTGAACAGCCGCTGGCCCAGCGACGCCGCCAACACCGCGACGCAGCCCGACCGTGCCGGCAACCCCGACCTGCGGCCCGAACTCGCCACCGGCATCGACCTCGCCTTCGAGCGCTACCTGCCGCAGGGCGGCGTCCTGAGTGCGAACCTCTTCGTGCGCCGCATCCGCGACACCATCCGCAGCACGACCACGCTCGAGTCCGTCGCCTGGAGCCCGGTGCCGCGCTGGGTGTCGCGGCCGAAGAACGTCGGGCGCGCGACCACGCAAGGCGTGGAGCTGGAGGCGAAGTTTCGCCTCGACCAGCTCATCGACGGCGCGCCACCGGTGGAGCTGCGCAACAACCTGAGCCTGTACCGCTCGCGCGTGCACGACGTGCCGGGGCCCGACAACCGGCTCGACGAGCAGCCCTGGGCCGTGCTCAACCTCGGTGCCGACTACCGCCTGCGCGGCACGCCGCTGACGCTGGGCGGCAGCCTGAACCTGACGCCCGGCTACCGCACCCGGGTCTCGGACGTGCAGTCGCGCGAGGCCGGGCGCAAGCGCCAGTTCGACGTCTACGCGCTGTGGGTGTTCGACCCCACGCTGCAGCTGCGCCTGCTGGCCAACAACGCCGCGCCCGTCGACCACCGCTCGCGCGCCGCGGTCGACCAGGGCCTGCTGCGCACGCAGGCGACGACGCTCATGCCGGGCGAGGTCACCTGGGGCTTGCGGCTGGAGATGAAGCTCTAGCCCAGGTTCCGGCGCCAGCGCTGGAGGTGGCGCTAGCGCGCCGCGTCCTTCGGGCGCCGGCGCTCGACCTTGCCGGGCAGCGAGAGCTCGCCCGACGCGACCTTGAAGACGTCGGCGACGCACAGCAGCGGGCTGTGCACGCTGGCGTTGACGCGCAGCGCCGCGGTCACGCCGTCGAAGGCACCCCCCTCGACGACGCCGATGTCGTCGAAGGGCACCCGCACCTCGACGGTGCCGCGCTGGAAGGTCGGCGCCCAGCCGGGGCTGTCGATCAGGATGGGCAGGCCCGGCCAGGTCTTGGGCAGGCGGGGCTTGGCGCCCTCGGGGATGTCCACCACCTTCAGCGCATCCCGGCCGCAGGCCGCGTCGGGCTGCAGCACGACCCAGTGCGAGTGCCAGACGTCGCCGTCGTTGTCGGGCCTGCCGTCGCCGTTCTCGTCGAACAGGGGGGTGTCGTCGAAGTCGGGGTGGGAGGTCACGGCGAAGGCCAGGATGCCGGCCTTGGCTTCGAAGCCGACCGTCGACGGGTCCAGGCTCGTGGGCCAGACGTACGAGAAGACCGTGCTCCCCGCGAGCTTGCCGGACTTCGCCGGACGCGTCGCACCGGCCTCGCCGGAGACGGTCATGCCGAAGGTCGCGATCCTGCCCTCGGTCGAGATCCTCGTGTGCACGATGTCGAAGGGTGCCTTCACGCCCTGGGCGGCCGGGCTGGCGATGCCGCCCTTGTGGCCCCCATCGTGGGCCGACGCCGCGCCTGCAGGGCTCGACAGGATCGAAGCGAGGAGGAGGGGCAATGCCAAAGCCTTCATAACGGCCCTTTCCGCTGAGTGGTGGATGTGGCGAGTGTCAGGGACCGTGGAGTACGATGGATCACCTATCGTTCGATATCGATACCTTATCGTTCCAATGCAAGCCCTTCCCCCTCTCGACCGACTCTCCGGCATGCTCGAGCGCTTCCGGGTGCGGGCCCGGCTGCACCATTCCGGGACCCTCTGCGGGCTCAGCCATTTCGACGCCTGCGAGGGGCACGGCTACCTGCACCTGCTGCGACGCGGCCGGCTGCGCGTCAGCCATCCGGGCGCGCGCGACGTGCCGGAATCGATGGCCTTCGACGAGCCGACGCTGCTGCTGTACCCGCGTCCCCTCACGCACCGCTTCCACAACCCGCCCGCCGAGGGCGCCGACTTCACCTGCGCGCAGCTGATCTTCGAAGGCGGCACGTGCAACCCGCTGGCGCGGGCGCTGCCGTCCTTGATCGCGCTCCCGCTGGCCCGGGTGTCGGGGCTCGACATGGCTCTGGAGTTGCTCTTCGCCGAAACCGATCGCGTGCGCTGCGGCCAGCGCCTGCTGGCCGATCGGCTGTTCGAGGTGGTCGTGATCCAGCTCGTGCGCTGGCTGCTCGACCATCCGCAGGAGGCGGGCGTGCGCGCGGGCGTCATCAGCGGGCTGTCCGACCCGCGCCTGGCGCGGGCGCTGACCGCCATGCACGAGGCCCCGGGCGAGTCCTGGCCGCTCGCGCGCATGGCAGAGCGTGCCGGCATGTCCCGGACGGCGTTCGCCGTCCGCTTCCGCGAGGTGGTGGGCCAGGCGCCCGCGGACTACCTGGGCGACTGGCGCATCGCGCTGGCCCAGCGGCAACTGCGCGAGGGGCGGTCGATCAAGGCCCTGGCCGCCGATCTCGGCTACGCGAACCCGTCGGCGCTGTCGCGTGCCTTCGCGGCCAAGGTCGGCGTGTCCCCGCGCGAATGGCTCAGAGGCGGGCCCGGCGATTGAGCGCGCGACGTCGGTTCCCCTCGGTGCCGATCCCTCTCCGTCTGGACTAAACTACCGATTGCGAACAGTTCGCATTAGCATTCAGGGGTTCGGATGAAGATCATCGAGTCGAAATGGGGCCGGGCCTGCGCCGTGCTGGCGGCGGGCGTGACGATGCTGGCGCAGGCGGCGGAGATCCCGATCGGCAAGCCGCACGTCGAGGGCGGCCTGGAGGTCGCGGCGGTCTACCTGCAGCCCATCGAGATGGAGCCCGCGGGAATGATGCGCGAGGCGAGCAAGTCGGACATCCATCTCGAGGCCGACATCCGCGCCGTGCAGGGCAACACCAACGGTTTCGGCGAAGGCGATTGGGTGCCGCACCTGATCGTGCACTACAAGCTGGTGAAGGCCGGCGACCCCAAGGTGCTGCAAGGGCAGTTGATGCCGATGGTGGCCAGCGACGGCCCGCACTATGGCGACAACGTCAAGCTCATGGGCCCGGGCAAGTACACGCTGACGCTGACGGTGCAGCCGCCGGCGGGCGGTCCGCATGCGCATTTCGGCCGCCACGTGGACAAGGAGACCGGTGTGGCGCCGTGGTTCAAGCCCTTCGAGGCGCGCTATGAGTTCACGTTCGCCGGCACCGGCAAGAAGGGCGGGTACTGAGCCCATGACACCCGGCGCTCCGTCGCGCGGCCTCGAGCGCCGCGACGCGATGCGAGGCCTGGTGCGCGCGGCGGCGATGCTTGCGCTCGCTGCTGCGCTGCCGGCCCGGGCCGACGACGTGCCCACGGTGCGCGTGGAGCTCGAGGACGGCAAGATCAGCACGCGCCGCATCGAGCTGCCGGCGCGCAAGCGCTTTCGCGTCGAGGTCGTCAACAAGGGCAAGACGCCGGCCGAGTTCGAGAGCCTGCCGCTCGGGCTGGAGCTGGTGGTCGCCCCGGGCAGCACGCGCACGCGGGTGCTGCCGGGCAAGTCGCCCGGCACCTATCCCTTCTTCGACGAGTTCCACATGGAGACCACGCGCGGGGAGTTCGTCATCAAATAGGAAGGAGCGCGCGCGACGGCCGGCAGGGCGTCGGCGCGCGGTACGACATGGGGCAGGTGACGTTCATCATCTGGCGCGAGAGCGTCGAGGCCTTGCTCGTCGTCGGCATCCTGCATGCCTGGCTGGCGCGCACGCCGCAGGCCGCGGGCGGGCGGCGCTGGCTCTGGGGCGGCGTGATCGGCGGGCTGCTGCTGGCCGCTGCGCTCGCCTTCGGCATCTACTCCGCGCACGAGCTGCTGCTCGACTTCCAGGAGCAGTTCCAGACGGCGATGGTGCTGCTGGCGGCCGTGCTCATCGTGCAGATGGTGCTGTGGATGCGCGCGCACGGGCGCACGCTCAAGCGCGACCTCGAGCAGGGCCTGTCGCAGCGCGCGGAAGAACGCAACTGGTGGGGCGTGGCGGTGCTGGCGGCGCTGGCGATCGCGCGCGAGGGCAGCGAGGCGGTCGTCTTCCTCTACGGCACGCTGGCCGCCGCGCCGGCCGCGGAGCTGCCGTGGATGGGCCTGGCCGCGCTCGTCGGCCTGGCGCTGGCGCTGCTCACCTTCTGGCTGCTGCAGCTGGGCGGCAAGGTGCTGAGCTGGCAGCTCTTCTTCCGCGTCACCGAGATCATGCTGCTGCTGCTGGCGGGCGCGCTGCTGGTCACCGCGGTGGAGCAGATGCAGGCCCTGGAGTGGCTGCCGCCGCTGCGCGACGGCCTCTGGGACACGAGCGCGCTGCTCGACGACATGACGCGCACCGGCGGCCTGTTGGCGGCCCTCACCGGCTATCGCGCCCAGCCCTCGCTCATGACGGTGCTGGTGCTGCTGGCCTACTGGGCGGTGGTGGTCTGGCTCATGCGCCGCCCGGCGCACGGGGCGCGGCGATGACGCTGGCGCGCGGTCTGCCGGCCCCGGCGCAGCGCACGCGCCGCGGCGCCTGGCTGGCGGCGGCCGGCGAGTGGCTGCGCACGCACGCCGGCCTCGTGCGCAAGCTGCAATGGCTGGTGGTGATCGTCTACGCGGTGCTGCTGCTGGTGCCGGCGCTGCTGCCCTTGCCCGAGCGCACGGCGCACCTCTGGAACAACCTCACGCTGTTCGCCGAGTTCGTCTTCTGGGGCCTGTGGTGGCCCTTCGTGCTGCTGAGCATGCTGCTCTTCGGGCGCCTGTGGTGCGGCGTCCTGTGCCCGGAGGGCACGCTCACCGAATGGGCGTCCAAGCACGGGCAGGGGCGGGCCGTGCCGCGCTGGATGCGCTGGGGTGGCTGGCCGTTCACGGCCTTCGTCTGCACCACCGTCTACGGGCAGATGGTGAGCGTCTACCAGTACCCGAAGGCGGCGCTGCTGGTGCTGGGCGGCAGCACCGTGGCGGCACTCGTCGTGGGCTACTTCTACACCCGCGGCAAGCGCGCCTGGTGCCGCTACCTGTGCCCGGTGAACGGCGTCTTCGGGCTGCTCTCCAAGCTCGCGCCCATGCACTACCGCGTCGACGACCTCGCCTGGCGACGTTCGCTGAGCGCGGAGCCGGGGGCGCCGATCCGCATCAGCAAGCGCGCCGTGGACTGCGCGCCGATGCAGCCGCTGCGCTCCATGCAGGGCGCCAGCGGCTGCCACATGTGCGGACGCTGCAGCGGGCACCACGACGCCATCGCACTGCAGTGGCGCTCGCCCGCGCACGAGGTGGTGGAGCTGGGCGCCAGCGAGGCCAACACCTGGCAGACCGCGCTCATCGTCTTCGGCCTGCTCGGCGTGGCCATCGGCGCCTTCCACTGGAGCGCCAGCCCCTGGTTCGTCGCCCTGCGCCAGGGTCTGGTCACCTGGCTCGTCGAACGCGACATCTACTGGCCCCTGGCCGGGAACGCGCCCTGGTGGCTGCTCACGCACTACCCCGAGCAGAACGACGTGCTGAACTGGCTCGACGGCGCGCTGCTCCTGGCCTACATCGGCGCCACCGCGCTCGTCTGGGGCGGGCTCACGCTGGCGCTGCTGGCGCTGGCGGTGCGCGCCGCCGGCCCCTGGTGCCGCCAGCGCCTGCACCACCTGGCGCAGGCGCTCATCCCGCTGGCCGGGGTCGGCGTCTTCCTCGGCCTGTCGACGATCACGCTCACGCTGCTGCGCGGCGAGGGCATCGTGCTGCCCTGGGTGAACACGCTGCGGCTGCTGCTGCTGCTGGCGGCCTCGGCGTGGTCGCTGTGGCTGGGCTGGCGCATCCTGCAGCGCTGGCAGGTGGGGGCGCGGCGCGCCGCGCTGGGCAGCGTGCCGCTGGTGCTGGCGCTGGCCTGGATAGCCAGCGCCTGGGGCTGGCTGTTCTGGTGGTGGTGAGCCCACAGGCGCGAGTGCCTGCCCGCGCGGCGTCAGCCCCACGCCCGGCATGTTCGCCGCCGGGATTCGCCCTTGTAAATCCTTCACCGCCATGCTGCGCACGAGTGCCCGCCGGACCCGTGGCGCCAAGGCTAGTCTGATGCGGTGGGCTTGAACGATTCCGTCCCGGCATCGCCGGCCCAGGAGGAGACCGAGCGATGTTGAACCTTCCTGATCGTCTCCGGCCCTTCGTCGCGCTGGAAGCCTCGCTGCGATACCCGCCGCTGCAAGCGGTCTACCGCGGCCCGGAGCGACGCGCGCCGGTCCCGGCGGGCGCGGCGGAAACGCCGTGGCTGGCCTTGATGCTCGACGAGATCGACTACGGCATGCTGCTGCTGGGCGAAGCCGGCAAGGTGCTGCACGCCAACCACGCCGCGCGCGCCGAACTCGACGCGGAGCACCCGCTGCTGCTGCGCGGCAACGAGCTGCTGGCGCGGCGCCCCGCCGACGCGACGCTGCTGCTGGAGGCTATGCAGGCGGCCGGCCGCGGTCTGCGGCGGCTGCTCATGCTGGGTGCGCCGCAGGCGGTGTCGATCGCCGTCGTGCCGCTCGCCGCACGCCTGGGCGCGCTGCCGCAGGCGACGCTGCTGCTGCTGGGCAAGAAGCGCGTCTGCGAGCGCCTGTCGGTGCAGTGCTTCGCGCGCAGCCATGGCTTGACTGCCGCCGAGGCGCGCGTTCTGGAGGCGCTGTGCCAGGGCCTCGATCCGCGCGCCGTGGCCGCGCAGCACGGCGTCGGTCTGGCCACCGTGCGCACGCAGATCGGCTCCATCCGCGCCAAGACCGGCGCGCAGAGCATCCGGGAACTGGTGCGCCTCGTGGCCGTGCTGCCGCCGATGGTGAGCTCGCTGCGCGTCGCCGCGTGAGGGCGGCGGGCGCCGTCAGTCCGCCTGCAGGAACGGCAACAGACGCTGCAGCACCTGCGCGCGCTCGGGCTCGTTGAAGATCTCGTGCGCCAGCCCGGGGAACGCCTGGTGCTGCAGCACCGCCGCCGGTGCCGCCGCGGCAAAGGCGGCGCTGCCCGCAGGGGCGACACAGCGGTCGGCACCGGCCCACAGCAGCAGCGTCGGCGTCGTCCAGCGCGGGGCGAGGGCGCGTACGCACTCGCCGCCGTCGATGATGAAGCGCGCCAGCCGCGCGCAGATGCGGCCGTGCACCAGCGGATCGGCCTTGTAGGCCTGCACCACCGCGGCGTCGCGCGAGATCCAAGCCGGGTCGAGCCCGTTGGGCAAGGGCAGCGAGGGTGCGATCGCATTCATCAGCGCCAGCTGCAGCTTCTGCCAGCGCGAGAGATCGGCCGCCAGCGCCGGCGAGGAGAGTACGAGCCGCGCGAGCGGCCGGCTCCACGCCGCGGGCTGCGGCTGCAGCGCCTCGGCGACGAAGCGCGCGGCGACGAGTCCGCCCATGCTGTGCCCCAGCAGCACCGTCGGCGGCTGGCCGGCGCCGCCGAGCGCATCGAGCACGGCTGCCAGGTCGCGGCACAGGCTGTCCTCCTGCGGGATCACGCCACGCCTGCCGGCGGTGCGTCCGTGACCGCGCTGGTCCCAGCTGCTGACGGCAAACCCGGCCGCGAGCAGCTCGCGCGCGAGCGTCTCGTAGCGCCCGCTGTGTTCGCCCAGACCGTGCACGATCAGGACATGCCCGCGCGCGCCCTTGAGCGGCCAGCGGCGCAGCGGCAGCGCCAGGCCGTCCGCGGCGATCACGTGCTCCGGGGCGCTCATCTCGCTGCGCTCACTTCCAGGCGAAGAAGGGTTGGTCGAAGTGCGCCACGCGCGTGGTGCGCCCGGCGATGCAGACTTCACGGAACTGGTAGAGGAAGGCCGCGGTGGGTGCGGCGATCCAGCTTCTGCCCAGCGGCATGCCGAGCACCGGCCTGGGAGTCTCCGGGATGCGATCGACGATGGGTGCGTCCGCGCGCATCAGTTCGGTCATCGGGATGCGATGCACGCTGGCGACTTCCTGCGGATTGGGCCGCAGGGCGCGCGCACGGCGGCCGCCCCAGACGACGATCGGCGTGATGGCGTAGCCCGAGCGCGTGACATAGTCGTCCAGCCGCCCGAGCACGGCGTCGCCGCCCAGCGCCAGCCCGACCTCCTCGCGCAACTCGCGCAGCGCCGTCTGCTCCGGCGTCTCGTGGTCGTCGATGCGTCCGCCGGGCAGGGCCCATTGGCCCGCATGCCGGCGCAGCCCCTTGGCGCGCAGCGTCAGCAGCAACGCCGGCTCGGCGCTCCAGCGCGTGAGCCGCGCGATGCCGCAGGCTTCGACGCCGTGGCCCTCCTCGACGACGACGAGCGCCACCGCGGCGCGGTGCACGGGCGTCTGCGGCGCGTCCTCGTGCGCCAGCACCTCGAACGCGCCCAGGCGGCGCTGCAGCAGGTCACGCATGCCGCTTTATAGCGCCGCCCGGGCGACGGGCTTCAGCCGCGCTCGAAACGGAACACCGCGACGCTGGCCAGCAGGTTGGGCCAGCGCCGCCGCACGCGCCCGCCCTGCAGGCCGAAGCTGTCGGTCACGCGCAGTCCGCTCTTTCCCGCCAGCACCTCGAAGTCGGCATAGGTGCCGACGCGGATGTTGGGCGTGTCGTACCACTCGTAGGGCAGCGCCTTGGTCACCGGCATGCGTCCCGAGACCACGCGCAGCCGGTTGGGCCAGTGCGCGAAGTTGGGGAAGCTGACGATGCCGATGCGCCCCACGCGCGCGGTCTCGCGCAGCATGTGCGCGGCGTTGCGCAGGTGCTGCAGCGTCTGCAGCTGCAGCACGACGTCGAAGCTGGCGTCGTCGAACAGCGCCAGGCCTTCGTCGAGGTTGAGCTGGATGACGTTGACGCCGCGCTGCACGCAGGCGTGCACGTTGGCGTCGTCGATCTCGATGCCGTAGCCGCTGCAGCCGCGCTCGCGCTGCAGGTATTCGAGCAGCTCGCCGTTGCCGCAGCCGAGGTCGAGCACGCGCGCGCCTCGCGGCACGAGCTCGGCGACGACCTCGAGCTCGCGGCGCTCAGACATCGCAGCCCTGCCCCACGCGCTCGAAGTAGGCGCGCATCACGCGGTGGTAGCGTTCGTCGTCGAGGAGGAAGGCATCGTGCCCGTGCGGTGCGTCGATCTCGGCGTAGCTCACGTCGATGCGGTTGTCCACCAGCGCCTTGACGATCTCGCGGCTGCGCGCGGGCGCAAAACGCCAGTCGGTGGTGAAGCTCACGAGCAGGAAGCGCTTCCCGCGCGCCACCGCGAAGGCGCGCGCCAGGTCGCCGCCGTGCTCGCGCGCGGGGTCGAAGTAGTCGAGCGCGCGCGTGATGAGCAGGTAGGTGTTGGCGTCGAAGTAGTCGCTGAACTTGTCGCCCTGGTGGCGCAGGTAGCTCTCGATCTGGAACTCGATGTCCTGCGTGCTCCAGTGGCGTTCGGCCTCGCGCATCTCGCGGCCGAACTTGGCTTCCATCGCGTCGTCCGAGAGGTAGGTGATGTGCCCGATCATGCGCGCCACGCGCAGGCCCCGCCGCGGCACGACGCCGTGCTCGTAGAAGTGCCCGCCGTGGAACTCCGGGTCGGTGACGATGGCGCGCCGCGCGACTTCGTTGAAGGCGATGTTCTGCGCCGAGAGGTTGGGCGCGGTGGCCACCGCGATGCAGTGGCGCACGCGATCGGGATAGCGCAGCGTCCAGTCCAGCGCCTGCATTCCCCCCAGGCTGCCGCCGAGCACGGCGGCGAGCTGCGTGATGCCCAGACGCTCGACCAGCCGTGCCTGCGCATCGACCCAGTCCTCGACCGTGACGACCGGGAAATCCGCGCCCCAGGCGCGTCCCGTGGCGGGATTGAGGTGCATGGGCCCGGTGGAGCCGAAGCAAGAGCCCGGGTTGTTGATGCCGATGACGAAGAAGCGGTCGGTATCCAGCGGCTTGCCGGGGCCCACGAGGTTGTCCCACCAGCCGGCCGAACCCTTGTCGTCGATGCCCGCCACGTGGTGCCCGGCGTTGAGCGCGTGGCACACGAGCACCGCGTTGCTGCGCGTGGCATTCAGCGTGCCGTAGGTCTCGTAGGCGAGCGTGTAGTCGGGCAGCACGGTGCCGCTCTGCAGCGGCAGCGGCTGCTCGAAACGCATGAACTGGGCGCTGACGGGACCGAGGCTGGCCATGGAGCGAAAAACCCGGCGCCACTGCGAAGAGGTGGGGCCGGGTCGGCAACCCTCTTTAGCGGCATTTGTTGAGCGCCCGCAATCCGGAGCAAATCGGCGCTGTGGCCGCAAGTATAGCCACGCGCATGCGCTCTGCGCAGACACTGCGCCGACGCGATCCCGACTCGGCTCGACGGGCATGTGCGCTACCTGCTCGAGTTCATCCGCCCGGAGATCCGCCAGTACTTCATCGAGAGCGACCGCGAGGCCGCACCCTTCTCGCGCCAGCAGCGCAGCCTGGTCTACCAGCGCGCCAAGGGCGATTCGGACAAGCGGCCCTTCGGCACGCAGCTCGAGGTGCAGGCGCTGGGCTACGAGTGGATCAACCATTCGATCGCGCCCACGCAGCTGTCGGGCCATGACTTTCGCGTCGACATCGGCGCGGCCGCCAACGGCTGCACGCAGCCCTACGCGGCCAGCGTCTTCAACATCTCGGCGATGAGCTTCGGCGCGCTCTCCGCGCACGCGGTGCTGGCGCTCAACGGCGGCGCGAAGAAGGGCGGTTTCGCGCACGACACCGGCGAGGGCTCGATCAGCGCGCACCACCGCGTGCACGGCGGCGACCTGATCTGGGAGATCGGCTCGGGCTACTTCGGTTGCCGCGACGAGGAAGGCCGTTTCAGCGAGGAGCGCTTCATCGCCAACGCCACGCAGGCGCAGGTGAAGATGATCGAGCTCAAGCTCAGCCAGGGCGCCAAGCCCGGCCACGGCGGCGTGCTTCCCGGGCCCAAGGTGAGCGCCGAGATCGCCGCCGCGCGCGGCGTGCCCGAGGGCGTGGACTGCATCAGCCCGGCGCGTCACTCGGCCTTCGAGACGCCGGTGCAGATGCTCGAGTTCATCGATCGCCTGCGCCGGCTCTCCGGCGGCAAGCCCACCGGCTTCAAGCTCTGCATCGGCCATCCCTGGGAATGGTTCGCGATCTGCAAGGCGATGCTGCAGACCGGGCTGCTGCCGGACTTCATCGTCGTCGATGGTGCCGAGGGCGGCACGGGCGCAGCGCCGCTGGAGTTCACCGACCACGTCGGCGCGCCGCTGCAGGAGGGGCTGCTGCTGGTGCGCAACACGCTGGTGGGCCTGAACCTGCGCCCGCGCATCCGCATCGGCGCGGCGGGCAAGGTCGTCGGCGCCTTCGACATCGCGCGCCTGCTGGCGCTGGGCGCGGACTGGTGCAATGCCGCGCGCGGCTTCATGTTCGCGCTCGGCTGCATCCAGGCCCAGGCCTGCCACACCGGCAGCTGCCCCACCGGCATCACGACGCAGGACCCGCGCCGCCAGCAGGCGCTGGTGGTTGACGAGAAGATCGAGCGCGTGTGGCGCTTTCATCGCAACACCTTGCACGCGCTGCAGGAGCTGGTGCAGGCCGCGGGCCTGCAGCACCCGCGCGAGATCACGCCCGCGCACATCGTGCGCCGCGTCGGCGACGGCGACGTGCGCCTGCTCGCCAACCGGCTGCCGCTGCTGCAGCCCGGGGAGCTGTTGGCCGCAATCGAGGGCCGCGGCGACTGGCCGCACAACGTCTTCCGCCTCTACTGGCCGATGGCCAGCGCGCAGAGTTTTCGGCCGCGGGGCACGGCGGTGAGCGGCTAGGCCGCAAGCAACGTGGCGCCCCGCTCGCGCATCAGATGCTGTCGGGTAGGCAGGGCCGTCTCTTCGACCTCTTGAAGCAAGGGATCGTCGGACGAAGTGGGTTCGTCAAGTGGTCTGACCTTGCCCTGTTGTCTCCTCCAGGAACTCTTCTCCCCGCTCATTGGGCGCGGGCGGTGACGTGGAGCGTCAGCCCGGCATGCCGCTGCAGGTGGCTGATGACCGCGAACAGGTTGCGCGCCTGCGGATTGCCGCTGGGGCCGAACATGCGTATCAGGCTCTTGGGCGACGCGCCGGTCTCGGCCCCGAGCTGCTCGAAGCCGACAGTCGCCTTGATGTAGTCGCGCAGGATCGACTTGCCGGTGTCCACGTCGCCGGCCAGCATGGTTTCGATGCCTTCCTTCAGCAGGGCATCGCGGAACTTCGGATCGGCCTGGACGCGCGCCAGGATCGTGGCCTTGAAATCACGGGTTAGGGGCATGGTTCACCTCACCAATCGTTTGCGCCGCTTGTAGGCCGCCCAGCGGGCCTGCGCGGCCTCGATGTCTCGCTGCTGCCGCTTCTTGGTGCCACCGGCCAGCAGAATGATCAGCACGTCGCCGTCACGTCCGAAATACACCCGGTAGCCGGGCCCGTAGTCCAGCCGGTACTCGAGCACCCCCGCGCCAACGCCTTTGACGTTGGAGAGCTTGCCCTGCCCGATACGCGCCAGCACGACGGTGATCTTGGCCGCCGCGATGGGGTCCAGGCCGGTGAACCAATCCGCAAACGGACTGGCGCCGTCTTCATCGAGGTACTCGCGGATATCCAGCATGGCTATTGGTAACACGTAGGTTACCACCAAGCCCGGCGCCGCCTGAGCTCGGGAAGTCCTGAAGCTCACGCCGCAACCGTCTGCCGCACCGCGTGCTCCCACCGCGCCATCAGCTCGGCGGCGCGCGCGCGCGGCATCGTCGGGTGGAAGCGCCGCTCGGCGCGCCACTGCGCGGCCAGTTCCTCGCGCGAGGCGTAGACGCCGGTCGCCAGCCCGGCGAGGTAGGCTGCACCGAGCGCCGTGGTCTCGGTGATCTGCGGCCGCACCACGGGGATGCCCAGCAGGTCGGCCTGGAACTGCATCAGCAGGTCGTTGACGCTGGCGCCGCCGTCGACGCGCAGCTCGGTGACCGCGGACGCACCGTCCGCGGCGACGTCCGACGCCATCGCCTGCAGCAGTGCGGCGCTCTGGAAGGCGATGCTCTCGAGCGTCGCGCGCGCGATGTGCGCCACCGTGCTGCCGCGCGTGAGGCCGACGATCGCGCCGCGCGCGTCGGGTTGCCAGTAGGGCGCGCCGAGGCCCGTGAAGGCGGGGACGAACATCACGCCGCCGGCGTCGGGAACGCTTTCGGCCAGGCGCTGCACGTCGCCGCTGCGGGTGATGGCCCCCAGGCCGTCGCGCAGCCATTGCACCGCCGCGCCGCCGATGAAGACGCTCCCTTCGAGCGCGTACTCGCGTGCGGCGGAGGTCTGCGCCGCCGCGGTGCTGACCAGGCCATGCGTCGAGTGCTGGAGCTGCGCGCCGGTGTGCATGAGCAGGAAGCAGCCGGTGCCGTAGGTGTTCTTCGCCAGCCCCGCGCGGAAGCAGGCCTGGCCGAAGAGAGCCGATTGCTGGTCACCGGCGATGCCGGCGATCGGGATCGGCGCGCCGAAGAGCGCGGCATCGGTCTCGCCGTAGAGGTGGCTCGAGGGATGCACCGTCGGCAGCAGGCTTTCGGGCACGTGCAGTGCGGCCAGCAGCGATTGGCTCCAGCGGTTGTGGCGGATGTCGAAGAGCAGGGTGCGCGCGGCGTTGCTCACGTCGGTGGCATGCACGCCGCCGCCGGTCAGCTTGTGGAGCAGCCAGCTGTCGATGGTGCCGAAGGCGAGTTCGCCGCGCGCGGCGGCGAGATGCGCGCCGTCGACGTGGTCCAGCAGCCAGCGGATCTTGCTGCCGCTGAAGTAGGGGTCGATCACCAGCCCGGTGGCGCGGCGCACCTGGTCGACGACCTCCGGCTGCGCGCGCAGCTGCGCGCACAGCGGCTCGGTGCGGCGGTCCTGCCAGACGATGGCGTGGTGGATGGGGCGGCCGCTGCGGCGGTTCCACAGCAGCGTCGTCTCGCGCTGGTTGGTGATGCCGATGGCGGCGATGTCGCGCGCCTGCAGTCCGGAGGCCGCGAGCGCCTCCTGCGCCACCGCGAGCTGCGTCGTCCAGATCTCCTCGGCGTCGTGTTCGACCCAGCCGGGCTGCGGGTAGTGCTGGCGGAACTCGCGCTGTGCCAGGGCGACGATGCGGCCGTCGCGGTGAAAGACGATGGCGCGCGAGCTCGAAGTGCCCTGGTCCAGGGCCAGCAGGTGATCGCGGGGCATGGCGGCAGGCCTTTCGTCGGGTGCGGATCAGTCCTGGCGCGGACTCTGCCATAGCCGCGGCGCGGCGCGACGCTCAGGCCAGGGCTTCGTCCAGCACCTCGATCCAGTGCCGCACCGGCGTCTTCGTTCCGGTCTGCAGGTGCTGGATGCAGCCGATGTTGGCGGAGACGATGAGCGGGGCGCCGACCGCCGCCAGCGCCTGCAGCTTGCGGTCACGAAGCCGATGCGACAGCTCCGGCTGCAGCACGCTGTAGGTGCCGGCGCTGCCGCAGCAGAGGTGACTGTCGCTGGGCGCGAGCCGCACGTCGAAGCCGAGCTCGCCGAGGTGACGCTCGACCAGACCGCGCAACTTCTGCCCGTGCTGCAGCGTGCACGGCGGGTGAAAGGCCAGCCGTGCCGGCGCCGCGGGGCCGTGCCGGCGAAGCCGTGGGCGCAGCGCCGCAACGAGCTCGGGCAGCAGTTCGCACAAGTCCTTCGTGAGCGCGCTCACGCGGCGCGCCTTCCCGGCGTAGTCGGGGTCGTGCGCGAGGGCGTGGCCGTAGTCCTTGACCGTGACGCCGCAGCCGCTGGCGTTCATCACGATGGCCTCGACCCGGCCCAGGCCGGTGAGGCCTTCGACCAGCGGCCACCAGGCGTCGATGTTGCGCCGCATGTCGGCCAGACCGCCGGCAACGTCGCCGAGATGCGTGCGGATGGCGCCACAGCAGCCGGCCTCGTCGGCCACCAGCGTCTGGATGCCGGCGGCGTCGAGCACGCGCGCGGTGGCGCTGTTGATCCCCGGCATCATCGCCGGTTGCACGCAGCCCAGCAGAAGCAGCACCTTGCGCGCGTGGCTGCGCGTGGGCCACATCCGGGCGCGCTTGGCCGGGCGCGGCGGCAGCTTGTCCTTCAGCACCGCGGGCAGCAGCGGCCGCACGGCGCGGCCCAGTGCCATCGCCGGGGCAAAGGCGGGCGAAGTCAGGCCGCTCTTCAGCAGCCCGCGCACCGCGCGCTCGGACGCGGGGCGCGGCACGCGCTGCTCGACGATGCCGCGGCCGATCTCCAGCAGGTGACCGTACTCGACGCCGCTCGGACAGGTGGTCTCGCAGTTCAGGCAGGTCAGGCAGCGGTCCAGGTGCTGCTGCGTCTTGCGCGTGACCTCGGCGCCTTCGAGCAGCTGTTTCATCAGGTAGATGCGCCCGCGTGGGCCGTCGAGTTCGTCGCCCAGGAGCTGGTAGGTCGGGCAGGTCGCGGTGCAGAAGCCGCAGTGCACGCACTTGCGCAGGATGGCTTCGGCCTCGTCGCCGACGCGCGTGCCCTTGAACTCGGGTGCCAGATGGGTTTGCATGACAGGGGGATTGGATCAGACGCCGCCGGCGCCGACGTCTGGGTTCACAGCCACGGATACATGCGCCCGCGGTTGAACACGCCCTCGGGGTCGAAGGCGGCCTTGAGCTGGCGCTGGATGCGCTCCTGCGCCGGCGGCAGCTCGGCGAACACGCCTGCGCTCTTGTCGGCGCCGCGAAAGAGCACGGCGTGCCCGCCGACGGCGGCCGCGGCCTCGCGCAGCGGCGCGGCCGGGGCGCTGGTGCACAGCCAGCGCTGCGCGCCGCCCCATTCGATCAGCTGTTCACCCGAGAGCGCCAGCGGCGGCACCGTCTGCGGCACCGAGAGCCGCCACAGCGTCGCCCCGCCCTCCACCGCCTTGCGCGCGCCGGCGAAGAACTCGTCG
>WBZO01000257.1_pt1 | contig 127129 bp, 76 predicted proteins | sample 5204261 | NCBI WGS metagenome assembly WBZO01 (sample SAMN12412400, study PRJNA552823) | activated sludge metagenome | isolation source: activated sludge from anammox sidestream of wastewater treatment plant... | place: USA: North Carolina | collected 2017-09 | reverse complement strand
TTACGTAGCTAAGGCTATGCGCCTATTTCACTGCCTTGCCAGCCCCCAAAATACACTCGCCGAAATACCCAACTTATTTCCGGCACGTTCCTAAGTAATTACAAATTTTATAAGGCTTGACTTAGGTATTTGGTCGGAGGGTTATAATTCAGAGCGCAAATCTGATTAAATATTTTTGCATTTTTGACTTAGGAACGTGCCGGAAATAACTTACGCATTTGGGCGGCGTCTTTTGGGCGCTGGCTGTGTTGGTGAAATAGTTACGTAGCTAAGGCTATGCGCCTATTTCACTGCCCTGCCAGCCCCAAAATACACTCGCCGAAATACCCAACTTATTTCCGGCACGTTCCTAAGTGCTTGTTTGTGCTTTGGTGCTTGAGCCGGGATGCTGTTTGAATAGAGCTTACCGAGCTAAAAAGTCGTCTTATTATCTCCGGCAGCCCCATCCAAACAGCTCCTGAAAACGAGCAATTTTTCGTCCGGTTTTTAGCTTTTTGAAGTGGCGTAGCAGCACTACGGAACTGAAAAAGGGGGGAAAAGTGGCGTAAAAGGGTCATTTTTTAGCCAAGTAGCCCAATCGCAGACAGGCTCTAAGGCGCAGCAATGCCACCTGGGGGTTTAGCAGCGTTTGGCAGCATCCGCCTGGCGTTCTTTTATACTCGGGTTTATTTTCGTTTCACTACCTTGCCATCCTCTGAATGCCTCTGTCGGACTGCCGCACCCGTATCAGGCAGCTTTCTGAAAAATACAAAAATTGTCACTGCTCCGGAGGATGTGGGGAGAAGCCTATCTCACAAGTCAAACCGCCGCCTTTGACGGCGAATAAGATTCTAAGAGAGGGGGTTCCTTTCTACAATTTTGGGGTGTTTTCTGGAAAAAAATTGAATTTATGAAAATTGTCGTTGGAACAGATATGAAAATGCACGTTGCCGAAGTGGTGGTGGACGAATTGAACAAAATGGGGCATGAAGTCGTGCTTTCAGGCGCTCTGGTCGCCACGCCTGCTCCCTGGCCCCGGGTGGCGATTGAGCTTGCGGAAAAAGTTGCTTCGGGTGAATTTGACCAGGGCGTTTTGTTCTGCTGGACCGGTACGGGTATCAGCCTGGCCGCCAACAAAGTCAAAGGCATCCGGGCTGCCCTGTGCTGCGACGCCGAAACCGCCGCCGGTGCCCGCAAGTGGAACGATGCCAACATCCTCGCCATGAGCCTGCGAACCACCTCAGAACAGGTCGCCAAGGAAATCCTGCACGCCTGGTTTGCGAACAAACCCAGCGACGACCCCGAAGACCGGGAGTGCCTCAATTACTTGCAGGAAGCCGAAAATCGCCTGTTCAGAGAAAAAGAGGAGGAAGATTAGCTGGAAACAATTTTTACCTTTACCGGGCTGGATGAAGGGTAGATTGCATGGCATAGACCGGGTTCTAAATCATGCAATTTTCAACCGACCATGCGGCCTTTTAAAAGACTTACAGCTGCGCAGGAGGATGCGGAAGCTGGGAGAGAAAACCTCACTATCCAGGGTTGTTTTGGGTAAAAAATATAAATCCTCTCCCGAATGCCCCCTGCCAAGCAGTCACAACAACTTTACCTTAGAGCTTGTTTGCGTTTCGGTGCTTGAGCCGAGATGCTGTTTGCTGGAGCTTACTGGTTAAAAAGTCGCCTTTCTCGCCCTTTTTATCTCTGGCAGCCCAATCCAAACGGTATCTGAAAATGAGCAATTTTTCGTCGGGTTTTTAGCTTTTTGAAATTGCGTAGCAGCGCTAGGGTTTGAAAAAGAGAAAAACAGGACGAAAAAAGGCCGTTTTTGGCCAAGTGACCCAATCGCAAGCAAGCTCTTAAAAAGCTGCGAGGTTTTGGTGCTGGAGCCGAGATGCTGTTTGGATGGAACTTACCGAGCTAAAAAGGTGTCTTTCTCGTCCTTTTTATCTCTGGCAGCCCAATCCAAGCGGTATCTGAAAACGAGCAATTTTTTGTCAGGTTTTTAGCTTTTTGAAATTGTGTAGCATCTCTACGGAGTTGAAAAAAGGTAAAAAGCAGGCGAGAAAGAGCCGTTTTTAGCCAAATGGCCAAATCCCCAACATGCGCTAAATAAACGAAAAATGAAATTCAACAACTACGCTATTCTGGCCAGTTTCTTTTGTTTTGTTCAAAACGCATTTTCCCAATACGTTCCCGTTCCGGCGCAGGTGCAGACGCAGGCGATTGTCGTGCGGGGAGCGACGGCACACCTTGGCGACGGCCGGGTCATAGAAAACAGCGTGCTGGCTTTTGAAAAGGGACAGTTCACGGTAGTTGAAGACGCCACTACAACCAGGCGTAATTTTCCGGGGCATCGAGAAATTGACGCCACGGGCAAACATGTCTATCCGGGATTCATCGCACCCAACACCTCCCTTGGCCTGCAGGAGATCGGTGCTGTGCGCGCCTCGGTGGACCATGTTGAAATCGGGGATATGAACCCCAACATCCGCTCCATCGTCGCCTACGATACCGATTCGGAGATAACCCCCACCGTCCGTTCAATGGGCGTTCTCATGGCAGAGGTAGCGCCTGCAGGTGGCACCATTTCAGGGACTTCCAGCGTCGTGGTTCTAGATGCCTGGAACTGGGAAGACGCCGCCTACGCCGCCGATATAGCCATGCACATAAACTGGCCTTCCACCTCCAGCTACAACTGGAGGGAACAGCGGATGGCTGAAAACAAAGACTACGACCAGCAGATTCGCAACCTGGAAGATTTTTTCATGCAGGCAAAGGCTTATTTTGAAAAGCCCAAAGTAGAAGTCGTCAACCTCCGCTTTGAGGCGGCAAAAGGCTTGTTCGACGGCAGCAGGCGCTTGTTCATCCATGCCAACAATGTGCAATCCATCATGGACGCCGTTTTGTTTGCTGAAAAATTCCTGCTTCCGCCCACCATCGTCGGCGGGCAAGACGCCTGGATGATCACCGAGTTTTTGAAAGAGCACAACGTGAAGGTTATCCTTGCCTCCACCCAGCGCTTACCTTCCCGTGCAGATGAAGACGTGGATCAACCTTTCAAAACACCAGCCCAGCTGCAGGCAGCAGGGCTGGAATGGTGCTTTAGCCACGGTGGCTTCTGGCAGCAGCGCAATCTGGCCTTCCAGGCGGGGCAGGCCGTGTCCTTTGGCCTGGCTTACGAAGAAGCCATTAAAGCACTCACTGCCAGCACAGCCAAAATTCTGGGTATTGACAAAACAGTGGGCACGCTGGAAGCTGGAAAAGACGCTACGTTCTTTATTTCCGAAGGCGATGCCCTCGACATGCGCACGGGCAAAGTGCTGCAGGCTTTCATCCAGGGAAGGGAAATTAACCTCGACAATAAACAGGAAATGCTCTACCGGCGTTTCCAAATGAAATACAAGCAGCGTTGAGAGAAAATTGCACCGCCGCATTCTGACTTTTGAACAGACTGAAATTTTCCAACCATGCGAATCCTTTTAGTAGAAGACGAAGAAAACATCCGGGACGTGGTGAAACTCAACCTGGAAATGGAAGACTACGAGGTGGTTGCCACTGGCAAAGGCCACGAAGCAATCAGGCTTTTTCAGTACCAGCACTTCGACCTGATCATCCTCGATATCATGCTGCCCGAAATGAACGGCTTCCAGATCTGCGAACAAATCAGGCTGACGAATATGGAAGTACCCATCATCTTCCTGACGGCTAAAGATGGCTCTACCGATCGCATTGCCGGCTTAAAAAAGGGAGCCGACGACTACCTGACCAAACCCTTTCACCTGGAAGAGTTGCTGCTTCGGGTAAACAACCTGATACGGCGCACGAGCAAATCACCTGAAAATACACCCGAAATATTTGAATTTGGGAAAAACAGAATCAATTTCAGAACCTTCGAAGCCTCCGGGGTGGACGGATCTTTCACCCTGACCAAGAAGGAAGCCATGTTGCTCAAGCTCCTCATTGACCGCAAAAACGAAGTGGTCTCTAGAAACCAGATACTCCAATCCGTCTGGGGCTATGACGTTTATCCCTCCACCCGGACGATTGACAATTTCATCCTCTCTTTCAGAAAATACTTCGAAGACGACCAACGAAATCCCAAGTACTTTCATTCCGTGAGAGGTGTAGGGTACAAGTTTTTGGATTGAAGGCAGGTACCGACTCAATGTGCCTGTTGAGGGCTTGCCCCGGAAATGTTGCCGGAGGGAAAAATGGAAAAGCACCACTTTGCGCCCGGCGCCAGATTCTGAGCGAGCGCTTTCATTGGAAAGCCCCAAAGCATTAGAGCTTATTTGCGTTTTGGTGCTTGCGCAGAGATGCTGTTGGGGTTGCATAGCAGCGTTAGGGAACTGAAAAAAGGTAAAAGCAAGACGAAAAAGAGCCGTTTTTGACCAAGTGACCCAATCGCAAACAAGCTCTTACCCCTTCCCCAGTTTTTTCAATTCGCTAAAAACATCCTGGAATTCATGCGTTTTCAGCGTTTCGTAAAACGCAAGGCTTTCTTTCAACTGTCTGGGGCTGGATGTACCAAGCAGGATCCCCTGCATATCGGGTTGGTAAAAGGCGTAGATCATCCCCACTTCGTTCATGTTTGAAAGGGGGGGCCTGCCCGATACGTCGCCTGCTTTTGCAAGAATCCGGCGAAGGTCTTCGACCAGGGTAGGCTGCATGCTGAGGCTGCCCTTCCTGGCAGCCAGCGAACTCTCCGGCACATAGTCCGCAGGGTCGAGCTTGAGGCCACCGGCATTGATGCCGTAGGCAATGAAGCGATGGCAGCCGTGGAAAGGCGTATAGCGGCGGTAGTCCGATTGCAAGACGTTGTGTTTCAACTGGATGCGGAAGTCAAAGCCGAACGCTTTGTTCTGCTCAGCGTAAATTTCCGGATGCTGGATTCCTGAGATGCCAACCTGGAGGCCTGCCTGCCTGGCCACGTCGAAGGCTTCCAGCGTCTCCCCGATGGCAGTAGCATCATCCCGATTATCCCAGTGCACCATCAGGGTAGCCAGGTTGGAGCCGAACAGCCATTGGTACTCGGCGAGCATCATCAGCACGAAACTGCGGGTGAGGATGTGTTCGGGGCTTCGCAGGTTGTTAACGCTGCCTATCTTCTGCATCACCTGTAAATCGCTGATGCCATGCGCCCTGATCCATTCCTGAAGTATCTGCTCTGCCAGTCTGAAATGGCCAGGGTCTTTGTCAATGGGGTAATTCGTGGCAGTATCCACCTCCCGGAGGCCACGGTCGTACCATTCGTCGAGCAGGGCAAAAGCGGTGGCGGCGGGCGTCGTCCAGCCCCACATGGCAGTGCCGAGAACCAGCGAAGGCGGGATGAAGGACATCAGTGGCTTTTTTTTGCTTTTAAAACTTTCATGGCTTTCAGGTACTGTTTTGCCAGGGGCAGGATTTTCACCCGGCTGCTGCTCACGTCGTCGGTCCATTTGACGGGCAGCTCGCAGACGTTCAGGTGCTGCCATTCTGCAACGGTGAGCAATTCAGTGCTAAAAAACCAGCCATCGCTGACAGCACCGCCTGCGTGAAGAGGTGGGTAAATCTCCCGTTTCAGCCACTTGAAGCCGCACATGCCGTCGGAAAAATTAACCCCCAGGTAGGCTTTCAATAAAAAATTAAACACCCTGGAGGTAATCTCCCGCTTCAGGGTACGACCAATCACCTGTGATTTGGGATGAAGACGGGTGGCATAGACGAGGTCATAACCCTTGTTGGCAATGGCGTCATAGGCTTGGACGAAATGCAGCAGGTCGGTAGCCAGGTCGAGGTCCATGTAGCCCACGATGTCGGCCTGTGATTGCTCCCAGGAGGTCTTCAGCGCCAGCCCCACGCCTTTGCGAGGTACGGTAAGGGGTACGACTTCAGGGTGGCATTCGTGCAGAGAGTGGGCGATTTCCAACGTCCGGTCCTTTGACCCGTTGTCGGCGATGACGATGCGCCACTGTCCTTCTGCAGGAAAGTTTTTTTTCAAAAAATCTCTCAACTTCAACACCTGCACCTCCAGCGTAGTCTCTTCATTCAGGACGGGGATGGTAACGTCGAAAGTCATCATAAGCGGAAGGTTTACAGGGTGCAAAGATAGTTTTCGCAGTGAATAACAACGACCAGTCTCAATAATAAGCAAAGTAGCATACAGTTATGGATAAAATACTTGCTTAAAGAAATCGGTTTTGCTTTTTTTGCGCTACCACCCCTCCCATAAATTCCGAAAGAACAAAGCTCAACAAAAGTACCCTCTGAGTCCAATCCAAAGACCCAACGAAAACACAGGCAAGGCTCCAACCAGGAGTGATTGTGGAGAAGTGCATTTCCTTGCCTGAAATAGCGGAGGTATGTTTCCCTGCTGCCTTCCATTTTTCCCCAACCTGAAATGAACAATGCTACTGCCAGCGTGCATGCTTTTTTGGAAAAACTTTCGGCTTCTTTCAAAAAGCAATCCTGCACACTGCTACGTGCTTGCCGGTCAGCAGGCATATTTTTAAATAAAGAAAACCCCAACTCCTCCCCTGCCTTCTGTTTTTCCTTTCAGGGGCAGGTCAGCAGGCATATTTTTAAATAAAGAAAACCCCAACTTGTGAGGAGGGCAGCAAAGTCCACTTTTTGCCCCTCTGGCACTTTCCTAAATGGATAGTCTAAAAGACAGGAGACAAGTTGTCATTTAAGGGTTTGTTTGCTATTAACCACTGCTACACCCTGTTACGAAGCAACCAACTTGCCATTTGTTGCCTAACTGCCTACTTAGAAGCTGTTTGGATTGGGCTGCCAGAGAGGAAAAGGATGAATTTTCAGCTCGGTAAGCCCCATCCAGGTAGCATCTGAAAACGAGCAATTTTTCGTCGGGTTATTAACTTTTTGAAGTGGCGTAGCAGCACCACGGAACTGAAAAAAGGGGAAAAGTGGCATAAAGGGCCGTTTTTTAGCCAAGTGACCAAATCGCAAACAAGCTCTAAAGCTTCCAGTGCATGGAAAGCCCTGGAGGTGCCACTGCCGGACACATAAAATGAGAGGAGAAAGGGAGTACCTGAAGAACCTGGCAGGCGCTAAATTTCAACACACTAAACCTTCATTTGAGCATGAAATTTTTACATCTACCCATTTTCTTTTCACTATTCTTTGTTTTTGAAAATACGAACGCTCAATGTCCACCTCCCGGTTTTCCAGCTCCGGGCACCCTATGCTCCAATGCCCCGCTTCTGTGTGAGAACCTGGATGGCTACTGCGCTTTTTTAGGACCCAGTTCGCCCGCTGTGGGCATGCCGGGTTGTAACCCTCAACAGTACGTGTTAAACAACCCGGCCTGGTTTGCATTTTACGCAGGCACTACTTCTATTTCCATCCAGATCACCCCCAGCAACTGTTCACCCGGGAGTCAAATGGGCTTGCAAGGGGGTATCTACCAAGGGTGCGGCCCCCCGTGGACAGTCATGGCCGTGCAGTGCGAGTGCAAGACCACTCCTTTTACCCTGAGTTCCAATAACTTCGTGGTCGGCGAAATTTACTATATCGTGATGGATGGCTGCGGTGGCAACATCTGCGATTACAGCATCGCAGTCACTCAGGGTTCTACCGTTCAGCAGCCACCCGATAATCCGGGAGCTATCTCAGGCCCGCTCACAGTGTGCCAGAACAGCGCAACCAGCTACAACATCGCTCCACCCACAGGAGCTACGATTTACACTTGGACGCTTGATCCTCCTCTGGGTACAGTGTCTGGCTCACCCAACAACAATGTGACCATCAACTGGGGTGGCACGCCAGGCACGACAGAACTTTGCGTAGAAGTAGCCAACCAATGCCTCCAAAACTCTACACCTTCCTGCACCACCATCGTCGTACAACCCGTGCCCACGGCGACGATTTCGGGTGAAGGAACCCTCTGCACCAGCAGTGGAAGCCCCTCGGGAACGGTTGACCTGACGGTGACTTTTACCGGTGATTCACCCTGGAATTTCACCTATGCCATCAACGGCGTAGCACAACCCCCTATTCAGACGAGCGACAACCCCTATATCCTGTCTATCAATCAGTTGGGAACGGTCACCCTCACCAGTGTCAGCTCCGTCAACGGCAACTGCCCGGGAACGGTCTCTGGCTCGGCTACAATTACAGAGATCAAACTGACCCCAACCTATACCTCCGTTTCTGCAACCTGCAACCAAAGCAACGGAAGCATTGACCTGACGCCGGCCGGCGGGCAGTCGCCCTACATTTTCATCTGGTCAAATGGTGAAACGACAGAAGACCTTCACGACGTAGCACCGGGCAGCTACACCGTCACCGTCACCGAGGCCAATGGATGCACCGGCACGCTGACCGCACAGGTAAGCAATGTGGAAAATCAGCCTTCCATCAACGCAACAACTACGCCTTCAATCTGCGAGCTGGCAAACGGCAGCATCAATATCACGGTGACAGGAGGGACACCGTCCTACACCTACGCCTGGTCAAATGGCGAAACCACCGAGGATCTGAGCAATCTGGACTATGGAAGCTATACCGTGACCGTGACCGGCGCAGATGGTTGCACGGCCAGCTCAACCGTCAACCTGACGAACAACAATCCGCCCATCACCGTCAACGCCAATATCGCAGACAATACGACCTGCATCGGCGGCAATGGCTCGATTTCGACCAGCCTGAATCCGGCCATACCGCCCGGAGGGGGAGCCTACACCTACACCTGGTCCAACGGCGAAACGACACCCTACCTCAACGACCTGCCACCGGGCAGCTATACCGTCACGGTAGACGCTGGCGGAGCCTGTACCCAGACTGCCACTTTCATCGTGCCGGATAACCCCAAAACGCCAAGCCTCACGTACACGACCACACCATCTACCTGCGAGCTGTCCAATGGCAGCATCAATATCTCGGTGAGCGGCGGCTTGACACCCTACGCTTTTGAATGGTCCAACGGCGAAACAACAGAGGATCTTAGCAACGTTTTGGCAGGGAACTACAGCGTCACCGTCACCGGAGCCAACGGATGCACTGCCACCGTCTCTGTGTCCTTGCAGAACAACAACCCGCCCATCACCGTCAACGCAAATATCATAGCCAATACGACTTGCACCGGCGGCAATGGCTCTATCAACGTCTCTGTGTTGCCCGCCGTACCACCGGGAGGGGGAGCCTACACCTACACCTGGTCGAATGGCGGGACAACGCCCAACCTGAGCAATCTGTCACCCGGTAGTTACACCGTCACCGTGGACGGGGGAGGCGCATGTACGCAGACAGCCACCTTCACCATACCTAACCAGCCGAATACACCGAGCTTGTCTTCCTCCGTCATGCCGGCCACCTGCGGCCAGAGCAACGGCAGCATCAACCTCAGCGCGTCGGGAGGTGTGCCGCCCTACACATTCAACTGGTCAAATGGCAGCAATTCCCAAAACCTGTCCAACATCCCTGGAGGTGCTTATCAGGTGACCGTCACCGGGGCTAACGGATGTACTGCCACCATTGCCGTCAATGTACCGGACAACCCCATCACTTTTACCATTACCCCAACAATCACGGCCAATACCTCCTGTAACAGCAGTACGAATGGCAGTATCAGCATCAGCGTAGCACCGCCCGGCAACTATACCTACACCTGGTCCACTGGAGCAAGCGGAACGGTGCTGACGGGCCTTGCCCCCGGAGGGTACAGCCTAACCGTCAGTGCCGGAGGAAACTGTACCCAGACGGTGAGTTTCAACGTGCCCAACCAGCCCAATGCTCCGTCTTTGTCTTCCAATATCACACCGGCCACCTGCGGCCAGAGCAATGGCAGCGCAACCGTCCTGACTTCTGGAGGAGTAGGGCCTTTTTCCTACAACTGGGCCAACGGCAGCAATTCCCAAACACTAAGCAACCTCCTCGGCGGCAGCTACGCCGTGACCGTCACGGGGTTCAACGGCTGTACAGCAGCTACAGTGGTCACAGTTCCCGACGAGAACATTCCCATAGCCATCACCTCTGATATTACACCTAACACCTCCTGTGCTACTCCCAACGGCGGCATCAACATCAGCGTTGAGCCTGCCAATGCAACGGTGATCTGGTCCAATGGAGCAACGGGAACTACTCTGACCAACCTGGCTCCCGGCAGTTACAGCGTCACAGTCAGTGCCGGTGGCACCTGCATGGAGACGCTTAACTTTAACGTTTCCGATGACAGCGAAGAGCCTAATCTCTCCACCTTTGCTACCCCCTCATCCTGTAATTTGCCAAACGGGGCTATTGATCTCAGCATTTCAGGAGGTCTCCAACCCTACCTCATCAGTTGGTCCAACGGCTCCACCCTACAAAACCTGAGCGATATACCGGCGGGGATGTACAGCGTGATCGTGACTTCTTCCACAGGCTGTATCTCGGTTGCTACGACCACTGTTCCAAACAACGATCCCGTCATTACCATCAGCGGGCTGACGCTTCCAAATACTTCCTGTAGTTTCGCCAATGGCGGAATCAGCGTAACAGTGACGCCTCCACTGAATTACATTTACCAATGGTCAAACGGACAAACCGGTGATTTCATTGACAACCTGACGGCAGGCATCTACAGCGTAATCGTAGATGGGGGTGGAACCTGCATACAATCTGCTTCTTTTGAAGTCAGCGAATTCTTCTCACTGCCAAACCTGAACTCCACAGCGACGGCTGCCACCTGCGGCCAGGACAATGGAAGCGTGAACCTCAGCGTGAGTGAAGGCACCTGGCCTTTTGCCTTTTTATGGTCAAATGGAGCGACAACAGAGGATCTTACCGACGTCGCACCCGGCACGTACTCTGTTACTGTTACGGATGGCAGCGGGTGTACGGCTACCACCAGTGCCACAGTGGGCAACAACACCGTGCCTCTCAACATCTCTGGCAACACGACGCCCAATACCTCCTGCGTCAGTGCCAATGGTGCAGTGAACATCACGGTTAGTCCGCCGGGATCTTACTCTTTCATCTGGTCAAATAACACTGCGACCGAAGACCTCAGTGACCTGACAGCAGGCACCTACACCGTGACGGTCAGTGCCGGTGGCAACTGCACAGCGACAGCCAGCTATACAGTTGCCAATCAAACCCAGGATCCGGTCATTTCAGAAAACATAACAGCAGCGATATGCGGAGAGAGCAACGGCGGTATCCTTCTCACTTTGGGCGGCGCATTGCCGTTCAGCGTTCTGTGGTCAAACGGAGCGACAACGGAAGAGATTTCAAACGTTGCCCCAGGCAGCTACTCCGTTACGGTTACAGATGCCAACGGCTGCTCTGCGACGGCCACATACAACGTGCCGAACAACAGCTCCAACTTCTCGCTATCGGGGGTTGTCCAGCACGTCAACACCTGCGTCTATGCCAACGGCGCCATTGACCTGGCCATTACCCCGCCGGGCAGCTACGGTATCTCCTGGTCCAACGGTGCAACAACCGAAGACCTAGACAGCCTGCAAGCCGGAACCTACACAGTAGTAGTAACGGAGTCTGGTTCGTGTACAGCCTCAGCATCTTTTACCATCAACAACACGACCACGACCCCTGTGGCTTCCTTCGCGGTAACGGCGGCATTCTGCGGCCAGAGCGATGGAGCTATTGACCTCACAGCAAGTGGAGGCACCACACCTTACGAATTCTCCTGGTCAAATGGGGCAACGACAGAAGACCTCAACGGCATTCCCGGAGGTGCGTATTCCGTGGTCGTCACTGCAGCAAATGGCTGCTCAACTACAGCCTCCACTAATGTGCCGGATAACAGCATCAGCTTTTCGGTCAGCGGAGTTACCACGCCCAACACCACCTGCGACGTGAACAACGGGAGTGTGGATCTTTCAATCCTGCCTGCAGGCACTTACACCTTCCTTTGGTCAAATGGCGAGACGACGGAAGACCTGACGGGGCTTTCAGCAGGGAGTTACACAGTAACTGTTTCTGCAGGTGGCACCTGCATCTCGGAGGCAACCTTCAACGTGAGCAGCACAACAGCCGACCCTGTTGTTTCTCAAACTATTACACCTGCTGTTTGTGGCGAGAGCAATGGAGGCATTAACCTGACGGTGTCGGGAGGTGTTGCACCTTATAGTTTTCTGTGGTCAAATAACGAAACAACAGAAGACCTCTTCAATATCGCTCCGGGCAACTATTCCGTCGAAGTAAAAGGTGCCAACGGCTGTGACCTGAGCCTCAATTTCATCGTACCCAACAACGACATCGTATTTTCTGTAAATGGCACTCCTACGGCTAACACGGCCTGTACCCAACCCAACGGCAACATCAACCTGAGCATTACCCCGACGGGTACCTACTCCTATCTTTGGTCAAACGGGGAAACGACAAAAGACCTCTCCGGCATAGTGGCCGGAAGCTACGAAGTCACCGTCAGCGCAGGAGGCTCCTGTACTTCCATACATTCCTACACAGTGCAAAACAACCCGGATGTACCTATACTGACGCAGGTCGTCACCGCCTCTATCTGTGGAGCGCCCGACGGCAGCATTGACCTGAGCGTTGCAGGCGGGCAGCCGCCCTTTCAGTTTGACTGGAGTAACGGAGCAACAACGGAAGACCTCACCGGCATTTATTCAGGTAACTACTCGGTCGTGGTAACTGCTGCAAATGGCTGTACCGCTACGGGAAGTTACAACGTGCCCGACAACAGCAACACTTTCTCTTTCACAGGCACCACTTCTACCAATGCGCTTTGCGTCGGTGGAAACGGAGCCATCAGCCTGACAGTGACGCCCCCGGGCAGCTACCTGTTTATCTGGTCAAATGGTGAAACAACCCAAGATCTCTCCGGCCTACCCGCGGGCACCTACTCCGTGACGGTCAGCGACGGCGGCAGCTGCACGGCTTCTGCCGATTTTACCGTTGGCGACAACCTGCCAGTTGTTATCCTGAGTGGCACAGCAACCGACGCACTTTGCTTTGGTGAAAACAGCGGGACGATTGACCTCACCGTCGACGGCGGCTTCGCACCCTACACCTACGATTGGTTTCCGGCAATTCCGGGCAACCCGGAAGATCCACTGGACCTGGCGGCAGGAGATTACAACGTGACTGTGACGGATGCTTCGGGTTGTACCAGCACCGCCCATTTTGCCGTTGGCCAGCCGGCCAGCGCCGTGCAGTTAGTCTGTACCCAATCGTCCACCGTGAGCTTGCCAGGCCTGACGGACGGAGAAGGTAGTGTGAATATCAGCGGCGGTACAGCACCCTACTCCGTGGCCTGGACGCCGGGTAGCTCGCAAGGCAATGTACCCGGAGGTGTTTTTACCATCAACAACCTGGGAGAAGGACCTTACTCCGTCGTAGTGACCGACGCCAGGGGTTGCACGACGATTTGCGGGTTTACCATTACTACGGATGAGTGCGTGACGGCAATCGGCTCCATGCAAGCAGGGCAGCTTTCTGCCTGCGCATCAGACTGCATCACGGCTCTTTACAACGCGGCAGGACAATACCTCGACCAGGACGACGTGCTCCAGTTCATCCTGCACCAGGGCACAAGCAATCAGGTTATCAATGAAATTGCCCGCAGCGACCAGCCTGTGTTCTGCTTTGATGCAGCACTGATGGATTACGGCACGACGTACTACATTTCCGCTGCTGTGGGGAATGACGACGGCACGGGCAACGTCCTGCTGACAGAGGCCTGCACACAAGTAACCGTCGGGACACCTATCGTCTTTTATGAAATACCCCTTGCGGGCACCAATCAACCCGACCCCATCACCTGTATTGACGCAGAGGTAGCTCTGACGGGCAGCTCGACAGTGCCCGGTTCAACCTTCAGCTGGCACACGCAGAATGGCAGCATCGCTGGAGATCCCACACAGGCAACCATTCTGGCTGGAGCGGGGGGACTTTACACTCTGGTCGTGAGTGCCAACGGTTGTGCCGATACTCTCAGCGTGCAGGTGAGCGATTTACAGACTCAGGTCAACGTAAGTCTAAGCTCTTCCCCAAGTGAAATATTAGACTGCATGGTGTCCCAGGTTCTGCTGGCTGCCTCGGTGTCGGGGGCGGCTAATCCTGCATACCTCTGGCAGTTGAACGGCGCCCCAGTCGGGGCGGGCAACAACTTAGTTGCCACAGTTTCAGGTACTTATGAAGTGATAGTCACGGACGAGCTTTCGGGCTGTACGGGAGGGGCGTCAGTTTTCATCGAAGATGATTCGAGCTTCCCGCCTGTGTTTATCAATGCAGCACCGACACTGAATTGCAGAGATACCGTAGTTACTCTCTCAGGTGGGTCTTCTGCCAGCGGGATTCAGTTCTTGTGGGCTACTGTTTCGGGAGTGGATACCACCCTTATTGGCCAGGGAGAAAGCACACCTGTTAGCGCTCCAGGCACGTACTATCTGATTGGGGTAGCACCAAACGGCTGCGAAAATGCAACCTCAGTTGAGGTCAGCGCCGACATTGCAACTCCGATAGCCAACGCAGGCCAGGATCAATTACTTGACTGCATCCAAACACCCGTGTCGCTGAACGGCAGCAGCACTTCGAATGTCGCTTTCTTGTGGACGGCAAACGATCCAAGCATCGTCATTTTAAATCCAACTTCACCTGGCATCACCGTGAATCAGGCGGGAGTTTACACCCTCACCGTTACACACCTGGGTAACTACTGCACGGACTCCGACGACGTGCAGGTGTTCCAGTATGAAAATATCCCACAAGGGGAGCTGACCCTTCAGCCACCTTCTTGCTATGGGGAAAAAGATGGCTTCATCTCAATTGAAACCGATCCTGACAAAGGTCCTTACCAGTATCAGTTGAACGATAAAAATTACGGCAGCAACAGCGTCTTTGCCTCTCTTGCCACAGGCTACTACCAGGTAAAAGTAACGGACGGCCAGGGTTGCGTCTGGACGACGGAGGTATTCCTGTCTGAACCGGAACAACTCAAGGTCTCGCTCGGTGCCGACCTGATCATCAAATTAGGCGAAATGGCTACGCTGCAGGCGGTACCCAGCGTACCGCTGGGTACTCTGGACACCATCCTCTGGGCGCCCGAAGCGCTCTTTCCCTGCCCGGAAATGCCCTGTGATAAACAGGAGTTTTTCCCTACTGCAGAGACGAGAGTCGGCGTGACGATTGTTGATGAGAATGGTTGTGAGGCCAGCGACCTCCTGGCACTTTTTATAAAAAAGGAGCGGAAGGTGTATGTCCCTAATAGCTTTTCACCCAATGGCGACGGCGTCAATGACGTGTTCATGATCTTCGCCGGAAGGGATGTCGTCCAGATCAAGTCATTCCTCGTGTTTGACCGCTGGGGGGAGACGGTTTTCCGGTATTACGAATTCCCACCCAACGACCCTGCATATGGCTGGGATGGAACTCACCGGGGAAAAACCATGAACCCGGGGGTGTTCGCCTGGTTCGCCGTCGTTGAGTTCATTGACGGGGAAGAGGAGTTGTTCGAAGGTGATTTGATGTTGATGAAGTAAGAGCATGTTGGGGATTTGACCATTCGGCTAAAAAAGGGTAGTCTTTTGTCAGGTTTTTAGCTCAAGCACTAAAACCTCAACATGCTCTTAGGGAGGAGGGAGGAAGGAGGAGGGCCGTGTGGGACTTGGTGGGGAAGGTTTTGCAGTGCAGAGGATATGTTTTTTTCAATTTTTTTTACATTTGGCAGTCCATTGCCTAAACACCCACCTGCAACTCAGTGTATCTCACCATTTTTCTTAGGAACGTGCCGGAAATAAGTTGGGTATTTCGGCGAGTGTATTTTGGGGGCTGGCAAGGCAGTGAAATAGGCGCATAGCCTCCTTAGCTACGTAACTATTTCACTAACACAGCCAGCGCCCAAAAGACGCCGCCCAAATGCGTAAGTTATTTCCGACACGTTCCTTAATGTTCTAAAACTCACTTTTATGAAAAAGCATTTTTTCATCTTGTTTTCAACTTTGTTTTTCTTGTTTGCATTTCTTTCAGCCGAGGGGCAGACCTACAAATCTGCTGTTGGCCTGCGACTGGGTTATCCCTGGTCTGGTTCATTTAAAACCTTCATCTCCGAATCCAGTGCGCTGGAGGCCTATGTTGGGTACCGGGGATGGGCTTATTACCACTGGTTTTCTGTAAACGCAGCTTATCAAATCCACAAGCCGTTCCCCAGTGTGGAAGGTCTTCAATGGTATTTTGGTGCTGGAGCGGGTGCTTACTTCTGGTCATTTGGAAATAACTTTTTAGGCGACAACAGTGAAAGTACCAGCTTTTCTGTTCAGGGTTATTTGGGACTGGATTACAAGGTCAAGGACATACCACTCAACCTTACCTTGGACTGGATTCCGACGTTTTTCCTAAATGGTTATAACAATGGATTTGGCGGAGCATATGGAAATCTGGGGATCCGCTACGTGTTGAATGAATAAAATTTTATAGAAAATCAATTCGGAGAGTAGCAGGAGTTTTTAGCTGAGCTTGAAGGCAGTGTAAAGGCACTTTTTAGGAAAAAATTATTAGAAGCTCACCCGGCTCTGCAGGTGCCAGGTGGGCTTTTCTCTTTGGCACAGGGCAAACCTCATCTACCTACCCCTAAGCTAACAGTGCTGTTCCTTAGCGTTAAGAGCTTGTTTGGCTCTGGGCGGAAAAGACACCTTTTTAGCCCGGTAAGTTCAATCCCAACAGCATCTGTGCTCAAGCACCAAATCGCAAACAAGCTCTAAAAGGCCATTCCCACTACGGGCTTTTTGAAAATGATGGGTCCAATTTATGAATGTTCCGGTTCTTGTGCATTTGGGCGGCTTCTTTTGAGCGCTTGCCGCATTCGTTGAAATAGTTGGGTAGCTGAGAAGCTGTTGGAATTTAGCCCAATGAGCTAAATTCCAACAGCTTCTCAGGCTATACTCCTGGTTCACCACCTTGCCAGTTCCTAAAATACCCTCGCCGAAATATCCAACTTATTTCCGGCACGTAATTAAAAAAAGGGCGAGCTTTCTGTTGGCGCTCGCCCTTTTTTTAATTACGTCAAAATCTATCAATCGTCTGCCAGGCTGACTGTGTTTATTTCTTCCAGGGCAGGTTGTTTACCTTTTTTCCAACCCTGTGACCGAGGTAAGAAGCGGCTTCTGCGTCCATGCGGAAGTGCACGCCAATTGGAATGCGGGAGTAAGCATCCTCATCAGCCATTTCATCAAAGCTTTCATAGGAGCGCGGAGTACTCAGAAACTCAGTTCTGCCCTCGTGGCAGCGGTCTGTCATTGCGTAGCTTGGGCCAAAAAGACTCGCCAACACCTCAGCAGATGCTGCAGATAAAGTGCCGTGGCCGGAAGGGTAAGTCGGGAAGGGAGGTGTATGGTAGTTCCCATCAGTAGGGCACATGATGGTATTCCAGTCAGATTCCCCCAATGTCTGGCGGATATAGTCAATAGGTCGAATGTAATTATACACGTACTTTTCACCCCAGCAACGGATACCGGCATCGCAAAGGGCCATGCCAAGTTTAGCATACGTAAAGATGGCGAAGTCCAGCGGAGAGTCTTCTGCTCTCAGCACCTGGCTGGCAATCTCAATCCAGCGGGTAGAAGGGGTAAATGTTTTGGTTGGGCAGTCATCGCTCCAGAAATCGGCGATCCATTCATCTTCCGGATAGTCGGGGTTTCCAGCTTTGATTTTGGTGACCTTCAGCATTGTTTCTCTTGCCTGGTTGTACAACTCTGAGTTGGGGTCTTCGCTGTAGGGAAGTGGCGGGGGCACTTTGTCATCTGCAGTGGCGGCAAAAGTTCTCACGCTACCCCAATAAGGCACCAATGCCGGGTCGTAGTCCGGATAAGTAGGTTGCCATTTGCCAGTGCCTGAAGGAGGCACGTAGTTAGGGTCATTGTTGCGCAGGAAACTTTCGTGGCCGGCAACGTCAGTTTTTGACCAGTCGAAAACAGCCTGACCGATGGCTTCGCCAAAAGCCTTTGACCGGTTGTACACTTCCTGCGGCAGCTCGGCTGAGAACTTATCATTGTATCGTTTTTCCAGGCTGTAAAGTTTATCCAATTGGTTAGCGGGAGCCCCCGGGAAGAAGGCTTCAAAGGTTTTGGAGTACGCAGCGTGAATACAGGTAGGCCAGTGGTATTGCTTGCCTTTCTCAATTGCGGGGAGTGCCAGGCCGGCATAGTATCCCCCGAAAGAGTTGTATTCAGGCATACCCTGTACTGCAGCTTCGTACGCTGCCAGGCCAATGTAGCCGGCAGTTCTGGCAGAAACAGGCGGGCAGTAGCCCGGAGTAAAACGTTCAATATTTGCATAAAACTCCATCCAGTCTGTAGCAAGTTCACTTGAGTAGTCTTTGGTCAGGCTTTGCGTAATGGGCTTTTCATCCTTTTTACAAGACATAAAGCCTAGTATTAACATCAGGGTAAAAGAAAGGAATTGAATAAGTTTCCTGTTCATGGCAGAATTTTTTTAATTTAAAAAATGGTTAAATCTATAAATTACAGGGATCTGCTTCAATTTTTTGCAATTCCTGTTTAAGGTTTTGATATTCTTCTTCGCTTCTTTTTTCAATTTTTTGTAAAACAGCGTTTAAGGTTTGCTCCACCTGGTCTGCTTTTTCTTTCACGGATTTCATGTCATCTGCAAACCCCTTTGAAATGTCTCCTGCCTCGCGCACTTTTTGTCGGATCATCGTGTCCAGTTCATTAAAAGCATGGTACTCAGCAATCAATCTGGCATTTCTAATTGTCAGCATGTTGTTCCGCTGAACTGGTGGAATATCTGTAGGCAGATTTTTGTCAAGGTACTGCCCTAGTTCATCCCAAAGGCTGTCATTTCTTGCCCCGAGGTGCTCCAATTCACAGTTCAAAGACTTTTTCTCTAAAGTAAGCTGATGAGCAATTTCGCGCTCCATTCCTCCACAAGAGGCCATCACTAAGAGGGTAAGGAGCGCTAAGGTATGGTAAACTTTCATAAAATTGGGTTTATTAGTGAATAACAAAAGAGCAGGAGCCAGTTTCCTGCCTCCTGTGTTCTGTCAAAAATTTACGATCAAGCTCTAAAATTATGCGTACAGTGCCTCTTCTTCTTCTCCTTCTCCTTCAGAGTGATGGGTATCATCGTCATCAGGATGCAGGATTCCAGGCTCATTTGAAGTAGTTTTCAGAGAGTTCCATCTTGTCACCATGAACCATGCCAAGGGAATCACGCCTCCAAAGAAAAATATAGACGAGCCGATGCCGCGCAGCCAGGTCAGGGATTCAAATACCGAGCTGCCGATAAAGTGGTGTGAGCGGGCATACCACAGGCCGTTGTCCACGATTTCTTTAAACTGGATGGCTCCGGCTGGAAACAGGTCAAGCAGTACCATCAGCATCAATCCGGCATTGATGCACCAGAAAGAGAACATGATCAACTTGTGATTCCAGCGGTTGGGTTTGAGCACTAGCCTGGAAGCAAACAGCAATGCAGCAAGTGATATGTTCCCATACACCCCCATCAGTGCAGCATGTGCGTGATTGATTGTGAGGTAAGAGCCGTGTTCGAAGTAGTTCATGATGGGCAGGTTGATGATGATACCCAGCACACCTGCCCCGAAGAAGTTCCAGAAGTTGACGGCGATGAGGAACATAAACACTTCCGAAAATCCAAAATCTCCCAGCTCCTTGCGCTCCACCCCGTTGACGGCGAGCTTTGGCATGTTTTTAAAGCGCCAAGCCTCGACGGTCAACAGGATAAGCGGAACGAATTGCAGGGTGGAAAATACAGAGCCAAGAGCCATTGTCGCTACGGGCTTAGCATTCCAGTAAAAGTTGTGGGAGATGCCTAAAAGCCCTGAGCCAAGAAAAAGCAGCGTAGCAAAAAAGACGACCCGGATGGCTGCCTGCCTGCTCACCAACCCCATCAACACCATCAGGTAGCTAACGATGATGGTAATGAACACTTCAAAAAAGGCCTCTACCCACATGTGGATAACCATCCAACGCCAAAAATCGGCAATGACGAAATTGGTCTCGGGCCTGGCAACAAAGCCCGACAGGAACAGCGCCGGGATGCCAATGACAGAATAAATGATCCAGTTGGGCAGGTTCCAAGGTTTTCCCTTTACAAAGGCAGGCTTTACCCCCCGGTAAACGACCACCGCCCAAACTGCAAAAATGACCATGAGCAGAATTTGATAGGCCTTGCCAAAGTCAACAAACTCCCAGCCCTGGTGCCCCAGCCAGTACCACCAATCACCCAGCGAGCCTTTCGGCCCCAGCACCATACCTGCCAACGACCCCCCCACTAGCACGACCAACATCCAGAACAAGGCGTTGATGAGTGGTAGTTGGCCTGGTATTTCTTTTTTTGCTAAAATGGGCAGGATGAAAATGGAAGAGGCAATCCAGCAAGTGGAAATCCAGAAAAGCGACAACATGATGTGCCAGCTACGGGAAATCGTGACGGGGAACACATCATGCGGATAAATGCCCACAAAGCCCAAAAAGTTGACAAAGTCGTTGATGGTGATAATGCCACTGGACACCTGCACGAAAAACAACACGGCTGCTACTGCAAAAAATTTATAAGTAGCCCGCTGGCTCGGGGTTGGTTTGAATTCGCTGACTCGCCTGGTTGAAAAGAAGTCTTTTTGAGCAGGCTTGAAAAATTTGTTCGACAATTGATTGTACTGCCCGATGAAGTAAAGTACAATACCGCACACCAGGACAAAGGCAAGCATCCCCAATACGCTCCACAGGATGACCGGTGAGGTCGGCGTGTTTCCAGCAGTGGGGTCAAAGGGCCAGTTGTGTGTGTAGCTGAAATCGCTCCCGGGCCGCTCAACAACGCAGACCCAGGCTCCCCAAAAGAAAAAGGCGGCCAGCTCTTCCACTTCCTGCCGGCTCGAAATGTAATCCGTAGGCGGGAAGGAGCCTTCTTCATTTTTATCAATAAAAACATCGGTGTAGTAGCTCTTTATCTTCTCCAGGGCATAAACCTGGGCGTTGGTTAGCGTTACGATGCCTTCCTCTTCATCGTATCGGTTTTCCTTGAGTTCTTTTTTGACCTCTTCACCAATAATTTTCAGCTCCATGCTGGTTGCCTCGCGGCCATGCTCCCGTTGGAATTCGTCGGCGTGGTATTCGCTCATAAAATCAGCCATGTAGTGCAGGGCCTCTGCCGTGTAGTCAGGACCACGCTGCGCTCCGTCGCCAAAGAACGAGCCGTACTCCATCAAGGCGTATTTGTGAAAAACCTCCTGGCCTCGTTCAATAGTTTTCTGATTTACCAGCACTTTGCCATCCGGCGCCTTGAATCCCGTAAATGGAGGGGCGTCATAGTAGGTCTGGAATCCGATCATGCCTACTCCCGCAACACTGATGACTAAGATAAAAAGTAAGGGCTGCCACCAATTTTTGGTGTTCATGAGATAACTCATGCTTCTGGTTGTGCCGTTTGCACTTGTTGACTGTTTGTCGTTCATCGTTGTGTTTTTAGATATAGATTTGAAAAAAGGTAGTCTTCAGGAAGGTAAAAATCACGCTACCAGACGTGCATCATTATCTTTCACTTTGTTGCCTAAGTCCTCAAGGGAGGTGTTTTCAAAATTGAATTGGACCAGCTCCTTTGCTTCTTTCCAGAAATCATGCACGGGGCAGGGGGCAGCTGTTCCGCAACCTGGTAAACCCAGCATACATTTATCAAAAAAATCCTCTCCTTCGAGGGCTTTAATGACGTCAATCAGGTAGAGTTCGCTTGCAGGTTTTTTAAGTGCGATTCCTCCGGTAGGCCCTCTGTACGACTCCAGGAGGTCGTGTCTGGTAAGGATTTGCAAGGTCTTCGTCAGAAAATGAAAAGAAATGTCAAGCTTTTCAGAAATTTCTTTAATACTTACATATCCTTCTGTTTTATTCTCTGCTGCTATATAAACTAAAGCTCTTAGTCCGTAAATGCTAGCTTTCGAAAGTAGTTTCACTTTAAAAAATTTATTTAAGACAAATTTGTCCCAAAATAAGAGCAAATAATTTTCTTATACAAATGGGGTTTGCAATTTTTGTTAATTCACCCGAAGTTCCTGCTTTCAACGGCTACCTGAAAGCAGGCTTCGGGTTGCTTTTGTGCAAATGAGTGGAATTGAAACAGCTCCTTTTCTTCCGGTTAAATACCTCTAAAACGCGCCATCAAGGCCCGGCGTCACCTGAAACAATACCGACAAAATTCAGTTTCGTATCGAAATTTAACCCATCATGCAGCTTCACCTACATCCCCTCACGCTTCGGTTAAAGGAGCCTTTCACCATCTCCCGTGGCAGCTATGCCGAGCGCAAAGCGCTGATTGTCGAGCTGGCAGCGGGGGGGAAGTGCGGCTACGGCGAAGCTTCCGAACATGCTTACTACGGAGTGACTCAGCCGGCTCTGGTCGCCAGAGCAGAAGAATTGCGCCCCCTCATTGAAAGCTATCCTTTCGACAATCCCCAAAATTTCCACGCCTTCCTGGCTCCCCACTTGCGGGCATCCAGTTTCCTGCAATGCGCTCTCGACAACGCAGCACACGACCTCTACGGAAAACTACAGGGCAAGCCTTGCCACGAAATCTGGGGAATGAGCGCAAAAAACCTGCCTCCTACCAGCTTCACCATCTCCATTGACCGCCTGGAAAAAATGGTGGAAAAAGTGAAGTCCACCCACTTCGCCATTTACAAGATAAAACTCGGCACAGAGCAGGATCTGCAAATCGTGAAGGCCATCCGCCAACACACCGATGCCCTCCTCCGGGTGGATGCCAACTGTGCCTGGACAGCCAGGGAAACCATCCGCAATTCTTTCGAGCTAAAAAGCCTCGGCGTAGAGTTCATCGAACAACCTCTTCCGGCAGAGGACTGGCAGGGTATGCAGGAGGTTTTTGAAAAGTCAGCACTGCCTATCCTCGCTGACGAAGCCTGCCGCCGGGAAGAAGACCTGCAAAAATGCGCTGACGTCTTTAGCGGCATCAACATCAAGCTAATGAAATGCGGCGGTCTCACGCCGGCGCTGCGCATGATTAATAACGCCCGCCGCCTCGGCCTAAAAGTGATGTGTGGCTGCATGGTGGAGAGCAGCGTTGGCATTTCGGCCATCGCCCAGTTGCTGCCCGCCCTCGACTACGTGGACATGGACGGCCCCCTGCTGCTGCACGAAGACCCCGCTGCAGGAGTCAGGCTACTGCAGGATGGAACAGTGGTGTTACCTCGGGAGCCGGGGCTGGGCGTGTCGTTGAAGTTGAAGTTGTAGGAGCTTGTTGGGAATTAGGTGCTTGCATTAAAAACGAGCAATTTTTTGTCAGGCTTTTAGAGCTTGTTTGCGATTTGGTCACTTGGCTAAAAAACGGCCCTTTTACGCCAGTGACACCCCCCCAACAAGCTCTAAGGCAGGTTCCGAAAAAGGCCCTCCTTTTTCAAAAGTTCATTGTCATGCCTAAGGCGTAGCTCCTGCCCGGCATCCGGTAGCGTTCGAGTTCCTCGTATTGGGTGTTGGTGAAGTTATCGGTAGCGAAGTAGATGCTGTGTTTTTCTGCCAGGCTGTAAATCAGCTTGGCATTCAGAACCATGGCAGCTCCGGGTTCGCTGCCCGGGTAGATGAAAACCTCTTTGATCCGGCTGCGGTATCGCCCGTTCAAGTTGAGGATAAAACGGTCGTAATGCACTGTGGCAGAGGCACTCAGCGTGTGCTTCATTTTGTAAGCGAGGTCGTCGTTGAAGCGATCTGAGGAAACATCTCGGGCGTCGAGGTAGGTATAGCCTATGTTCATGCGCAGGAAACTGCCCACGGTTTGAGATAGCGACACCTCAAATCCCTGCATGACGGCATCCTTCAGATTGACGACCCGGTAGCGCAGCTGCTCGTGCGGCAGCGACACTTGCAGGAAGGAGATCAGGTCGTGATAGCGGTTGAAGAAGACGGAAGCGTCAAGGTCGGTATTTTTGGCAATTTTCATTTTGGAGCCTACTTCGCAGGAAAACACCAGCTTTTCAGAGCGCAAACCGGGATTTGGCTCAAAGCGTATGCCTCCGCCTTGTTCGTATTTGATGAATCGCTCCGCAATGGAGGGGTTGCGGAAAGCCTGCGCCATCAGCATCCGAATGGAGACATCCTCTCCCAACTGGTAAACCCAGGCCAGCTTGGGGCTGAAATTCGTCTCTTGAAATTCTCCGATGATATGGTAGTAGTCCACCCTGGCCCCCAGGGTAGCCGTCAGTTTTTTGCCGAAGGTGATTTCATCCTGCACATAAGCGCCAAAATTGAAAGCATCGTGTTTGCCGTAGAGCAGGCTGTCGGGCACCCCATCAATTCTATCCAGCTTGATATCCGTGCCACCAATCAGGTAGTGTTTTTCACTCAGGTGCCAGTCCACCTGCGAGACATTACCTAAGCGTCGGGTGTGAATAAAAGTCGGGATTGTGGACTGCTTGCCGATGTTCACATTGGTACTGTCGTTACCGGGGTCTTCGTCAAAGGTATATTTCGAATAGCTGTGGTAATAAAAAAAGCGGGTGGAGTATTTCACGCTCGCATTGGGCAAAGCGTAGTAATAAAGATCGGTGTTGAATTCCCGCCTATCCTGGTAGTCGTCTTTCCGGTAATTAGCAACGGAGTAGGCCAGTCTGGGGCTGAGCCAGGTAGCAGGCGTATCGTTTTTAATCCGGTTGGCGTTGAAAGATAACTGCAGATTGCGATTGCCGTTGAGGCTGTACCCCATTTTTGTAAAAAAGTTGATCAGGTCGAAGCCCGATTTCTCCCGGTTGCCGTCGTTGTGCTTCCAGCCTCCGTCAAAGAGGTAAGAAAAGCGTCCCATGCTCCGGCTAGTGCTCATCTCTGCGGTGTAGAAATCGTTGTAGCGGTTGTATTCCGCACTCTTGGGTGCCCGGTTGTAGAACCCATAATTCAGGTTGACCTTAGTCTTTGACTCTGGGGAGGGGTTGTGGGTAATCACGTTTACCACACCTCCCATTGCCGAAGAGCCGTAGAGCGAGGAGTAGGCACCCTTCACCACTTCGATTCGCTCAATGGAATTGACGGGAACCAGATTCCACAATGCGCCACCTGATTCAGGGCTTAGCGCCGGGCGGCCGTCAATAAGCAACAGCACCCGGTTGCCAGCCCCTCCGCCTGCTACTTCTGAGGCCCCCCGGATGGAAAAAGCCTGCACGTTGGAGCCGCTGGAGCGGGTAACGACAATTCCTGGCACCTCGTCGAAAGCCTGGTCAAAAGTGGCGATGTTCTTTTCCCGAAGCTGTTGGGACGTGACCAGGCCGATACTCGCAGGAGCCAGTTTAACTGCCTGCGGCTTGCGGGTTGCCGTCACGATGACCTCGCTGGCGGTCATGGTAGTAGGTAGCAGCTCAAAGGCCACCCGGGTGACTTCCCCTGATGCGACGCGGATGTGGTCGAGCAGTTGCTCCCGATAGCCTACATACGAGGCGTTCAGATTGTACCTGCCCACGGGGAGATTCGGAATCTCAAAGCTGCCATCCAGGCTGCTTACTGCCCCGTAGAGGGTGTCATTGACCGAAATGTTAACGTAGGGCAGGCCTTCGCCCGTTTCGGCATCCCGCACGATGCCGATAATCTTCCCGGGCAGAGGATTGTACTCCTGCGCACGCAAAGACCCAATCCCGTTCAGGAGCACCACTACCCAGAGTGCTCTTTTTAAAAAAAAGCTCATTTTCCATTCTCTGTTACCCATTCTTTATTCTTTTGTACATACTAAATTTTGCCAGCCCTGTTCGCTGCAGGAAATGGCAAAAAGAAACCCTCAAAACCCCGATTCCATATTTTACACTCCGCTTGAAATTGATGGATGAGGCCTCTTCGAAATACCTGGTTGGGCAAGTGACCTCTGCAATGTCGTAGCCGGCATAGATAATCTGCGACAGCATTTCGTTGTCAAAGACAAAATCATCGGAGTTGCCTTCAAAATGTATAGAGCTAAGTACTTCGCGACTGAAAGCCCGGTAGCCTGTGTGGTATTCCGAAAGTTTGTAATTGATCAGCAGGTTTTGCACCAGAGTCAGAAAGCGATTTGAAATGTACTTGTAAAGTGGCATCCCCCCCCGTAGGGCACCCCTGCCCAGAATGCGTGAGCCCAGTACGACTGGGTAAAGCTCTTCTCCGATAATATTCACAAAAGAGAGAATCAGCCTGGGCGTGTACTGGTAATCCGGGTGCAGCATGATAACTATGTCGCCGCCCAGTTCCAGCGCCTTGCGATACAGTGACTTTTGGTTGCCTCCGTAGCCCCGGTTCACTTCGTGAACGATGATGTGCTCAATGCCGAGCGTCTGGGCGGTTTCAATGGTATTATCGTGGCTGGCGTCATCGCAAAGAATGACCTCATCCACCAACGGAAATGGTATTTCTGCGAAGGTCTGTTCCAGAGTCAGTGCGGCGTTGTATGCCGGAAGAACTACAATAACTTTTTTCCCTTTGTACATTATCCGTTGATTGGCATTTGCTCCACTCTGAACTTTAAATAAAAGCTGTTTGAGCGGGGTTTACCCTCTCTCCTTTTCGCATTTCAGATCAGGGTGAAAAAAATGCCTGCAAAGATAAAAACCCCGCAATTGCCAGAGAATGACTTGAAAAAAGTAGCTCACTTACCCAGCTCAAATAAGCTTTTTATGACACAAAACTGTCACTTTACACTCATGACAATACATTTCCGCAGAGAATCCGTCCTCTCTTTCAGGATTTTGGAATCCACTGAACAGGCTAGCCGCACTAAGAGTTTATTGAGGATTTAGCCAAGTGCCCTCCCACAAGCTCTAAGGAGGATATGGGAGGAGGAGGGCAAAATGAAATATCCTTCCTCCATCCACCGTTCGGGGTGTTTTTGAAGAAAAATTGAAAAATCTTCCCCCAAAGCACCTCCTGTTAAGGAACGTGCCGGAAATAAGTTGGGTGTTTCGGCGAGTGTATTTTGGGAGGCGCCTGTCTCATTTCAGGAGCATGGGGTGAATGGTTGCCGATGCAGTAAAATGCGAATAAACAGCGCAGCAAAATTCCCGATGTCTTATTTTTGCAGGCAACTGTTCATCGTTTGGTTGAGGTAGGGCCATCGGGTTCAAAAGGGCACTTCCCTGCTTTCACCTTGAGCACCAAGTCCCAAACAAGCACTAAGAAGGGTTTAGCCGGAGAAGAGGCTCCCGGAAGTTATTGAACATCAATGACTCTCAAAAAGCAGCTCCTCTTGTACTCCCTCGAACAGCTACGCAAAGAAAATAACCGGACTGTGCGTTGACGACTCCGTTTCCGCCTCTCTATTCTATGTACTGCCTCTCTTTTTTAGAAACGGAACAAACACCATGAAAAAGAATTTGCAATCCCTGACATTTGTCCTCTCTATTCTTTTCCTCCTCCCCCGCAGCAATTCCCAGGTAATCTACGTAGCCCAGGGCGGAACCGGCAGCGGCTCTTCCTGGGCTGATGCGACGGGAAACCTCAAAGCAGCCCTCGACAGCGCCTCGGCAGGTTTTCAGGTTTGGGTCAAAGAAGGCACCTACCACCCTACCTCTTGCACCGGCTGTAGTGTCGCACAAAGAGACCTGCGCTTTGAAATAAAAGACGGTGTGCAACTGGTTGGGGGCTTTGCAGGCTATGAGACAGGCCCCAACGAGCGAAACATCGGCGACCATCCGACCTACCTGAGCGGCGACATTGACCAGGACGGCACGCCTGCCAACAACTCCTTTACTGTCGTCTTCACCAAAAATGTGAGCAACCTGACGGTAGTGGACGGGTTCATCATCACCGAAGGCAATGCGGACAATCATGCAGCAGCCATGGGCGAGCCTCAAAACAGCGGCGGCGGCTGGTTCAATTCGGGTGCTGCACAGGGCGGCTCCCATCCCCAAATCCTCAACTGCATTTTTACAAACAACTACGCCTGGGGGTATGGTGCTGGCATGGTCAATGACGCCAATTTTTCCGGCGACTGCCACCCTACCCTCACCGATTGCGTTTTCTCAGAAAACACGGCTCGCTCAGGGGGAGGGGCGATGTTCAACACAGGAGCATTCAGCGGCCAGTGTAACCCCGTGCTGCTCCGCTGTCGCTTTGAAAACAACGACTGCGAGTCTTCCGACGGCGGCGCTGTTTTCAATGTGGGCTCCGAAGGCGGTATTTGCAATCCCGTTTTTACCGCATGTGATTTTACTGCCAACACGGCGTTCAACGATGGCGGCGCATTGTACAACTTCGGAAAAGGCGGAAACAGCAGCCCCATCGTCGTCAATTGCAGCTTTCTGGAAAATGAAGGCATTGCAGGAGGAGCCGTTTACAACGACGGCACCTTTGAGGGGTACAGCGGCAGCACCTTCAGCGGGTGCTCGTTCAGCGGCAACCACTCCTACGGCGGCGACGGCGGGGCAATGTACAACGCAGCCTACCTCGGCGTGTGCAACCCCCAACTGACGGATTGCCAGTTCGATGCAAACCACTCGGCTTTTGCCGGAGCTGCGATTTTCAGCAATGGTGCAGAGGGCGTCTCCAATGCAGTGATTCTGAACTGTCGCTTCACGAATAATTTTGCAGACACCTACGCCGGTGCCATCTACAACCTGGGCAAAACCGGAAATGCCAACCCAACCATTTCAAACTGCATTTTTTACAACAACAGCGCACTCTCGGCAGGGGCCATCTACAACCTGGGGGCCGATGGTGGTAATGCCAATGCCTTTATCACAAATTGCACTTTCTACGGCAACCACGCCAACGTGGGCGGCGCCGTCTATTGCAATGCCGGAGAACAAGGCACCGGCACGGCCAGCCCCAGCTTGCGTAATTGCATCTTTTGGGGAAATACAGCAGGCGAGGGCAGCGTGTTCCGCATCATCTGGGGCATGCCGAGCATCAGCCACTCCCTGACGGACGTGGCCGGTTGCGAAGCTCTCTACAATGGCAACGGCGGCTCGGTCAACTGCGGACCCGGGCTGATCTTCGACAAAGACCCGTTGTTCATTGACCCTGCTGCGGGTAATTTTCACCTGCAGGAAAACTCCCCGGCCATTGATACGGGCAGCAACGAAATTGTCGGGCAATTAGGCATACTGACAGATCTCGACGGTAATCCTCGCATCCTCAATTCCACGGTGGACCTGGGCGCTTTTGAATTTCTTCCGGTGGCAAACTCGGCGCCTGTTATTTTGCAAAACCCTGAAAGCCAGGAAGTTTGCATGGGTGAACCCACTGTGTTCAGCGTGAGCGCTTCGGGGACTCCTCCCTTGTTTTTCCAATGGCTGAAAGACGGAGTGCCCATTCCGGGGGCCACAGACAGTCTTTTCAGCCTCGCCGAAACAGCCTCTGCCGACGCAGGGAGCTATGCCTGCGTTGTTTTCAATGCTGCATCGGACAGCGACACGAGTCAGGTAGCCGCACTGATAGTCCATGAGTTAGCACCCGTCAGCCTGGTAATTGAGGCTTCGCAAACGAGCATCTGCATTGGCGAAGCAGTTACGCTAACGGCAATTCCCCAGAACGGCGGAGCAGCACCCTCTTTCCAGTGGCGCATCAACGGAATGCCGGCGGGAGACAATCAGCCAGTTTTTACTGCGGAAAACCTGGAAGACCAGGACAAAATCACCTGCCAGTTGAGCTCTTCGCTGCCTTGTACCACGGGAAGCCCGGCTTTGTCAAATGAGGTGGTGGTCGCTGTGGAAGATTGTTCAACGTCGGTAACTGAAGGAAAAGGCAACAAAGAGGCGGTCAGAGTGTACCCCAATCCAACGAATGGCAAATTTTTTGTTGAAATATTACAATCATCTGGTAATTTTGCCCTGCGTTTAATGAACTCAAGCGGACAAGTTGCGTACACAACACGAGAAGTGCACTCCTTTTTCCCACACAAACGAACGCTTGATTTAACCGACTTACCTGAAGGAGTTTACTATTTGCAAATTATAACCGAACAATCATTGACCGTCAAAAAAATTACGCTGCAATAGCAGTTCTATCTGCCGGAGTGATGGCATAGCCGTAATCAGACCATAGCAACAGCAGCTCAAGGCAGAGACTTCTTAACAGATGCTGGCATTTTCCGGGGCAGCAACGCAAATTTTGCGTGGCTTTGCCCCGGAAAAAAACAACAGCGCCCGTTTTACTATTGCAAAAGCAGACCATCGCAAACAAACTCTAAATTGATTTTTTGAGTCCCATAGCTATAGAAGAGATTATCCAAACCGATTTCACTAATCCCCCCTCAAGCGGTATTGCGGTAGGCCGCATTCAGAGCATGTTGGGGATTGGGCCACTAAGCCCAAATCCCAACATGCCTTAGCAATAAAAGCCGGCTTAGGGTTAAAAATGGACATTATCTTGAAAACGAATTTACACCTCCGAACCAGTCTTGCTGTGCTATCCCTGTTGCTCAGCACCTTCGCTCTCCAAGCGCAAGACATTCACTTTTCTCAATTTTATAATACGCCATTGCAATTAAGCCCTGCACTAACCGGGGTTTCAAAAGCAGACATCCGGGCCACTGCTATTTACCGCAGCCAGTGGAGCGCCGCCAATGCGCCGTACAAAACCGTCTGGGCAGCTGGTGAAAAAAGATTTTTCAACATTAACCATGAAACCTGGTGGTTCAGCGGTGGCCTGAGTGTTTTTTACGACCGGGCCGGGGATTCCCGTTTTGTGACGACGGGCGTCATGCTGAACGGCTCTTACACCAAGAAACTGAACAGAAACCACTTCCTGACTTTAGGGCTTGCAGGCGGCATAGGCCAGCGGCGCTTTGAGATTCAAAATCTGAGCTTCGACAGCCAGTGGAACGGCGATATCTTCGACGCCAACCGCCCTATCAATGAAAATTTTGACGACCCTGACTTGATCTATCCAGATTTAGGAACGGGGCTAAACTGGCATGGTCAATCCAACACCAGCCGGTCTAAATTTGATGTGGGGGTAGGTGCATTTCACTTCAACCGCCCGAATCAGAGCTTCCAGAGCAACGATAAAAGCCAGTTGCCCATACGCCTGGGTGCGTATGTCATACCCACCATTGAGGTAGCTCCCAAAGTAGATGTCGTGGGAGCGCTCAGCGCCCAGATGCAGGGCGCCGATACCGAAGCGCTGGCCGGGGCAGCCGGGCGGTTGCACCTCAGCGATCAGAAGTCAAAGGAAGTAGCCGTTCAGCTCGGATTTACCTATCGCTTCAATGCCATTGGCGACGCCCTGATACCGGCAGCCGAGTTGCATTTTCACCAATGGGTCGTGGGGCTGAGTTGGGATGTCAATGTCTCAAAGTTTTCGACAGCGACAAACCGGAATGGCGGCCCTGAGATTGCCGTCCAGTATTTATTCAAGCAGGTGCATCCTTTGAAAGCTTATAAGGCTTGTCCCTTGTTGTAAGGGTATTTTAAAACAGAAAACACCCTTCCGGTATTTTCTCCCACAACACCTATGCAGACTTTGACAGTGGACTGAATTATTTTTTACGCACCACAGTATGCCAGAACGATAACTCAGCTTTACATAAAATGCAAGCTGGTAGTTAATTTCAAAAATTCACTCTGTAGGGGATTCAGGGTCGAAAGAAAAATAAAAGGTATCCTTTATTTCTAAGAGCTTGTTTTTACCTCAAGCACCAAAACCCCAACAGGCTCTTATAAAACCATTTCTGCTAGGGGCTTTTTGAAAAGGATGGGTACAATTTATTAATACCCTGCTTCTAAGATGCGCTTAGCAGGTTTTTCGGCAAAAAGCCGAAACCCTTTTATAACCGATTGAGTATGAATACGTACTCAGTAAAAGAAAAAGGTTTATGAAGTACATATTAATTTCTGCCTTATTTATTATGCTCTACCAGACGAGCCTGGAAGGGCAAACCTACAGGCAGTATATCAAGGCAGCAGACGAGGAGTTCGGCAAGATGAACTACTATTCCGCTATGAAGCACTACGAAGAGGCCATGTCTATTGAGGGTGAACAACCCGAGGTGCTGTACAAATACGCGGAAGCTGCCCGTCTTTTTGCTTCTTTTACTTATGCCGATACTGCTTACACCAAAGTCATTCAGAGTGAAAAAGCAAAAAGCTATCCTCTGGCTAAGTTTTGGTTGGCCAGTGTAAAAAAGAAACAAGGCCGCTACGAAGAGGCACAGGATTTATTCCGCCAGTTTGTGGGCGAGCACCCCGGTACCTACCGGGAATACACCCGCATTGCTTCCGAAGAAATAGAGGCACTCAACTGGGCCATCGAAGCCATCCAGCACGCAGATAAAAACGTGATAGTGCAGCATCTGGGGGATGAAATCAACACGCCCTTTTCCGAGTTCGCTCCAGTAGTTTGGAAAAACGACCTCTACTACACTTCTCTGAGCGACACCAGGCAATTGAAAAAAGGAGAGGCGCCCCGGCAGTTTGCCGTCGTCATGAAAGCTAAAAATGCCGGGCGCAAAGTAGATCGCTTAGACATTAACGATCCCAAAAGGCACACAGCGCACCTCTCTTTTAATAAAGACAACACCAGGCTGTACTACGCCTTGTGTGATTTTGTGGGCACGAGCAGCGAAATACGCTGCGAAATATGGTATCGCCCTATTCTGCCCGACGGCAGCTTCTCAGATCCCGTCCGGTTGCCCGAAAGCATCAACAAACCGGGTTACACGGCAACCGACCCCACGATTTCACACAACCCCGAGACTGGCAAAGACCAGCTCTTCTTCACCTCCGACCGCCCGGGAGGCAAGGGCAAAGAAGATATCTGGATGAGTGCGATCAACGAGGATGGCACTTTTGCCAACCCGGTTAACCTAGCGGAAATCAACACGGCAGAGAAAGACATCACGCCCTTCTTCCATCCACTGAGCAAAACGCTGTACTTCAGCAGCGAAGGCCGTCAGGGCTTTGGAGGCTTTGACATTTACAAGGCCGTTTTGCAGGATGGCCACTGGGAAAACGTAGAGCACCTGCCTGCCCCTTTCAACAGCAGCTACAACGACACCCATTTCTGGCTGAACGAAGCCCGGACCAAAGGCTATTTCTCCTCCAGCCGCCTGGGAAGCTTCGTGCTCGAACCAGAGTTCGAAGCCTGCTGCAACGACCTGTATAACTTTACCATCCAAGTCGTGGATCTAAACGTACTGACGTTTAATAAAAAGAACAACCAGGAGCTGCTGGGCGTCACCATGAAGTTTTTCGAGCTGACAAAAGAAGGCTCTCTGCTGCTTTCCATCACGACGAACCCCGATGGCAACGATTTTAATTATGAATTGAAAAAAGGAGCTAAATACGCTTTACTGGCAACGCACCCCGGCTTCCTCCCATACAGCGATACACTGGATATGACTTTGCCCGGAAATATCGAGCAAGGCAGTATCGAGCGGAAGTTTTTCATGGTGCCGGAAAAAGTGGACCTGCACGTAACGTCTTTTAATAAAAAATCGGGGAACCCGCTCAAAGGCGTGGAAGTTCGCCTGGTTGTGGATGGTCAGGAAGTGGATTTTAAGAAAAATCCCGACGGCAACGACGTAGATTTCGTTTTGGAGCGGGGCAAGTTGTACCAGCTCATCGGGGCCAAGGTGGCCTATTTTGCAGATACGATTGACATTGACCTGCGAACGGATGTGACGACTACCCAAATTGACGAAAAACTCTTCCTCCAGCCGAAGGAAATGGAAGATTTCCCGCCTCTGGTTATCTACTTCGACAACGACTACCCGGATCCACGAACCCGCAAGACGACAACGGATGTGGCTTACAAAGAAACCTGGGAAGAGTATATCAAGCGCAAGGATAAATTTGTGTACGAATATGCTAAAGGGCTGACGGGTATGGACAGCACCATTGCCGCCCGCAGGATGGAAGCCTTTTTCGACAGGGAAGTTTACAACCAGTTTTTGGCACTGGAGGTGTTTTCCGAAAGCGTGCTGGATGCCCTGAGTGACGGCGGATTCAAAGTCGAGTTGACTTTGCAGGGCTTTACCAGCCCCAGGGCCAGCGAGGAATACAATTACAAATTGTCTCTGCGGCGCTCCGATTGCCTAAAAAACCATTTTTTGACCTGGCGCAATGGTGTTCTCAAACCTTATATCAACAGGGGAATGCTCACCATGAAGATGGAAGGATTTGGCAAAAAACTGGCACCCCAATTTATCAGTGACCGGTTAGACGATGAGCGCGAGAGCATTTACTCCGTAGTCGCTTCTTTCGAAAGGAAAGTAGCCATCATTGGTGCGAGGCGGGTCAGGGAAAATTAGCAATGGCCTGGCAGGGGGCGTTTTTGAGTAAAATTTCACCTCCAAAACAATCCCGCCTGCAAGAGAAGGACAAAAAGGGGAAATCTGCTCTTCAGCTCTTCCCCACCCCGTCAGGCGATGGTAATAATTGACAAATCATGGCACCTGTGCCTTGCTACGGTGCTTTAAGCAAAACAATAGCAACTACTTAAGCAAGCCCGGAGGGAAAAAAGCCTTTCTTTCCCCGCCTGCGAAATGAGCAGTTTCCAAGAACTATTTTGCCATGAATCGAAAACCAAAAAATATCATGCGCACATTTCCAATAATCGGAGCGACAGCCCTTTTGCTGTTAATTTCTTTGCCGCTGAGAGCCACTCACATTATCGGAGGGGAAATCAGTTATCAATGTTTAGGCAACAACAAGTACAAAATTGCCCTCGATGTTTTTCGCGACTGCTACTACGGGCAGGCACCTTTTGACGCACCTGCGCACATTTCAATTTTTAACGATGCCGGTGTTTTTGTCAACAATATCAACGTCGCTCCGCTTTACACTGAAATTATCCCCAATAACATTTCTAACGACCCTTGTTTGTTTCCACCTCCAACGATTTGCGTGGAACATGCCCGGTACGAAGGAACGGTAACCCTCAACCAGTCGGGAGGGTTCTACTTCGTGTACCAGCGATGCTGCCGCAACGAAACGATTAGCAACGTAGTCAGCCCTGACTCAACCGGCGCAACTTACTACATTTACCTTTCGCCCGAGTCAAGAGCACTTTGCAATGACAGCCCCTCGTTCACCAACAGCGCGACGACTATCACTACCACCCCCCCTGTTTTCGTCTGCGTCAACAAGCCCTTCAGCCATTCCTACACCGCTTTCGACAAGGAAGGTGACAGCCTGGTATATAAATTTTACACGCCGTTCAAAGGAGCTAGTATCACTGCACCGCAGCCACCTTTTGCCTCGCCCCCCAAAACGACAAACCCCCACTACCAGTCATACGACACCCTGGTGCTGAAAGCGCCGCTCTACAACCTGAATCAGCTGTTAGGCCCCAGCTCAGTAGCAACCTTAGAGGTGGACCACCACACGGGTTTGCTCACGGCATATCCCCAGATTTCAGGGCAATTCGTCGTGGGGGTGATGGTGGAGGAATTTCGCAACGGCCAGTTGCTGTCGGTGCTACGGCGGGAGTTTCAGTACAACGTGGGAGACTGCGCAGAGCTGGACGTGCAAATCGGAGCCCCCGATGCACAGTGTGACGACCTCACCGTACATTTCAAAAACAACACCGATGTTGCGCAGAACTTCATCTGGTATTTTGACTGGCCCAACTTGACGCCTTCTTACACGGGCTTTGAACCGGTTTACACCTTCCCCGACACAGGGACTTACACGGTCGTCCTGATTGCCGAGCCTGTGGGGTTATGCGTGGATACGGGTTTTCATCAAATATTCCTTCAATACAATTCGCTGACCGCTGATTTTTCTTTTCAAACTTATGATTGCACGACAGAATCGGTGTTGGTTCTACACGACCTGTCAGCAGACCCCGTCTCGCCGCCGGTTTGGTGGAGCTGGCAGGTGATTTACGACACCACAACGCTGACTTCCAACCAGCAGAACCCCGTTTTTGAAATACCTAACCCTGCCAGCGGCGTGATCACACTCACGGTGCGCTCGGAAAATGGCTGCGAACAAACCAAAACCCTGAATTTTGTGGCCGGGGGAAATGACCCCACTGCCGTGTTGGCAGACACCCTGAAGATATGCACCGGTGAGTCCGTGCAACTCAATCCAAATGCGATCACGGAAGGCTTCACCTACAAGTGGAGTCCCAACATGCCGGCAGGCCAGCAGCACCTCCCCAATCCCGTTGTGACGCCCTTGCAGACAACTACTTATAGCGTAACGATTACGGGCTACAACGCACTTTGCACTTCGACGGCAAAAGTCACGGTACAGGTATTCCCACCTGTTTCGCTCAAATTTCAAGCAGTTACTGATTGCGATGCCCACCTGGTGCATTTCACCAACCAAAGCCAGAATGCCTTCTCGGGATACGTCTGGGACTTTGGAGACCCCTCCACCCTGCTGGACGTTTCCACCCAGGCAAATCCCAGCTATACCTACCCCGAATATGGCAGCTATCTCGTGACGCTAATGACAGCCCCCAATGCGGTGTGCAAAGACACCATTCAAAAACAGATCGAAGTGTCTGAAAAAATCCTGGAGGCTGCCTTCGACTATCAGTACACTACCTGCGAGGAAGACGCTGTCACCATCCGGTTTTTTGACCAGACCAATAACAATCTGGCTAATACTACTTCCTGGAAATGGACTTTCAGCGGGGTGTATAGCGGCACTTCTACCCAGAAGAATCCAGTCATCGTCGTCACCCAGGAAGGCGGTCTCTTCGTCGTACTCGAAGTGACGACCAGCGAGGGCTGCGTGGCCGCAACTGCACCCGATACACTGCACATTGACCTGACTGAACTGCCCGGAATCCCCAGTGGGGGTGAGGTATTGGGCTGCCTTAGCAGCGGTATCGTGCTGAATGCAGGGGGCGATCCTTCGTACCTCTATCACTGGTCGCCGGCAGAGGGCCTCAGCTGCACGGACTGTCCCAGCCCACTGGCAAACCCCTCCCAGACGACGAGCTACACCGTCTTGGTGCAAAATGTTTCGGCAGATACCTGCGACATCACCCGGCAGGTAGAGGTGTTTGTCCCCCAAGACATCGGCCTGGTTGCGAGCGACGACGTGCTGACCTGCGCACCCACCGCATCGCTCACGGCAAATACCACCCTGCTTCCGGTCGTTTACGCTTGGTTTGACGGAAACGGCTCCCAGGTAGCAGCCAATCTAAACCATTTGACCGTGGACGTCACAGGGTACAATTTCTACACCGTGCGGGCAACTGACCAGTTCGGATGCCACTACTACGACACAGTAAATGTAGTGGGTGGCCCCGTCAACATAGAGGCAGCAGGCGACCAGATTATCTGCTCCGACCAACCGCTGAACGTGTACGCTGCAAACCTCGACTCCAACGATACGCTGAGCTGGCAATGGACTCCGACATCCGCTTTTGAAGGGCCGGTTGACCTGCCCAACCCCAATGTCATCCCTGTAACAGGAGACCAATGGCTATACATCAGCGCTACCAACCAATTTGGCTGCACCGGGCAGGACAGTGTTTACGTGGCTGTGGTGGATGTGAACAACGAGCTGGATTTCAGCTACATCGTGGAGTGCAACGGCAGCGAGGTCAGCTTTGTAAACCAAAGCACCGGAGCCTACAATTTCTCCTGGAATTTTGGCGACTCAACAACGACGGATGACGTTTCTCTTCTGGACAATCCGACTTATGCGTACCCTGGGCCGGGCACCTACCTGGTGTCGCTGACCATGAATTTCCCCTTGCCCGAATGTATTGATACGGTGTACAGGGAAGTAAAGATTGAAGAGACGCAGTTCGCTGTTGATTTTACTTACGAATATCTCGGTTGCGACGTGGACAGCATCCAGATGCAGTTTCACGACGCCACCACTATTTTCCAGGACAATATTGACATCACCTGCTGGCATTGGGAGACGAGCAACGGCGATGTGTCTGACCTTCCTTCTCCCGTGTTTACCGTTTACAACGGGCACGAGCTTATCGTGACGCTGACGGTCTGCACCTCCAACGACTGCATGAGTTCCAAAACAAAAACAATCAAACTTGAATTTATCGAGGTGAACTTTGCTGACACCATCGTGCTTTGCCAGGGGGATTCTGTCTTCTTAAATCCCCTGGGCAACCCCACACACGGATACCACTGGTTCCCAGCCGTTGACATCAGCGATCCGGACATTGCCAATCCACAGGTCTGGCCAACCCAAACGACGACTTACTCCGTCGAAATCACCAATTTCTTGCCGGATACCTGCTCCATTACGCGGACGGTCACTGTTTTTGTGCCCGAGAAAATCGAGGTAACCACCAGCGATGACACGCTGACCTGTGGCGACTCAGTGACCCTCGTCGCCAGCTCGAATGTTTCACCTGTCAACTTCCAATGGGTGACCAGCTTGGGCGGTGCCGTGGGGAATCAGCCCTTGCTGACCATCCTGCCAAATACCGATACAGAATACAAGGTGAGGGGCACCGATCAATACGGGTGCGCAGACAGTGCGTACGTTTTTGTCGCCAATGAATCGGTCAAGATCAACTGGCCGGTGCTGGGCACTAAATGCCCTGAAAATGAGATACCACTAACGGTTGCAAACCAGGTAGCCGACCACGAGATGACATACGACTGGGCTGCTTCGGCGCCGGGTCAAATCTTGCCACCGGCCACCGGCCCCTCCGTGACCCTCCTCACGCCACCAGCCGGCCAGTCTGCCACATACAGCGTCACTGCTACCAACCAATACGGATGTTCAAAAACGCTGACGCAAAGCATAAACAGCCACAACTTTGTGCCCACTGTAGTTGACAGCCTTAAGCTGTGTGCAGGCGACAGCCAGCCCATCAACCCAGGGGCTAATCCCGATCTGAACTACGCCTGGTCACCTCCGGAGGGGCTTAGCAACCCCAACGTGCCCAATCCGGTTGTAACAGCCTTGCAAACAACTATTTACACTGTATCAGTTTTTGATAATTTTGGGCCTGAGGTATGCGAAGAGGTGATTGGCGTAACAGTGTTTGTACCACCCGTCATCGAACTGCAAACGACGCCGGATACCTTTACCTGTGGTTCGGCTATCGTCATTTCAGCTCAAGCCAACCTGCCCCTCAGCCTGGAATGGTTTGAGGAGCCAAATATTTCACTCGGCACGGGCAGCACGCTCCAGGTAAATCCCGAAACGGCAACGACTTACACGGTGGTAGCGACCGACAGCTATGAGTGCACTGCCAGCGCTGAAGTAGCCGTTGCCAACAACCAACTCGACATCGTACTCGACGGGGCCAACGGCGTCATTGACACCTGCCCGATGGAGGCTTACAAAATTTGCATCACCAACCTCGACCCCAACGACGTGCTGACTTTCGAATGGGAGGCTTCCCAGGGTGGCACCCTTCTCGACGGGGCCAATACAGATTGCCCCACTGTGACTACAGAACAAGGGGTGACCTCTACTTTCACGGCACAGGTGTCCAACCAATGGGGTTGCACTTCTTCCGAAGCATTCAGCGTGACGACTTATACCTTTGCACCGGTTATCCGCAACTTCATCACCATTTGCCCCGGTGTGCCGACGCCTATCAACCCCGGCAGCGAGCCGACCAACCTGAGTTACAAGTGGTCACCGCAAACGGGACTTAGCTGCTATGACTGCCCCAACCCCGAGGCGACGCTCTACGACAAACAGCTTTACACCGTCACCATTCAGGGCTACAATCCAAAAGACACCTGCTCACTGACCCAGACGGTACAGGTGCAAACCACACCACCCATTGGGCTGGCTGCCATACCCTCAGACACCGCCATCTGCGATCCCGTAGATATTGCAATCACAACCCAGACAAGCTCCGGCATCGTAACGAGCTATACCTGGTCGGAAAACCCTGACTTTTCGGAGCCATTCAGCACGGGGAGCCAGGTGACAGTAAAGCCTCATGCGACGCAGAATTACTACGTAATGGCAACGGACACGCTGGGCTGCACCGACACCGCCGTCGCTACCGTTTTTGCCTACCCCATAGATGTTACCCTGCCCGATCGGTATAACTTCTGCGCAGAAGAAGCGCCTCTGACAATTACTGTGGAAAACAATACCCCTGGCCAAGAGCTTTTCTTCGAATGGACTCCCATGGAATACATTGAGCAGATCATCTCAAATGGGATAATTGTTGTCGTTGATATTCCCGACACGACGGTTTTCACGGCCTACGTGCAGAACTTCCCCTATGGCTGTAAAGACACCATCAGCACTACCGTGTATTACTACGACATTGAACCCACTGTAAACGCAGAGATATTCTCCAGCGAAGACACGATTATTTATAATTCGGGAGAGTATTCCCAACTGGAGATCAACTATGTGCCGGGCTACTCTTACCTCTGGACGCCGGAGGAGGGTCTAGACGACCCTACCCTGCACAACCCCATCGCTATGCCCGGAGAAACGACGACCTACACGGTGGTCGTCACGGACGAGGGCGACTGTCAGGCCACCCGTGAAGTAACCATCGTGGTCATCAATCCAGATTGCGATGAGCCGTACATCTTCCTGCCGACTGCTTTTTCTCCTAATAGCGACGGGCGAAATGACGTACTTTACGTGCGCAGCAACATTGTGGACGAGGTTGAGCTGGCCATTTACAACCGCTGGGGGCAGCAAGTCTTCCTGACTAAAGACAAGAATGTCGGTTGGGATGGTACTTTTAAAGGTGAATTACAAACCCCGGACGTGTACGGCTACTACCTGAAAGCGAAGTGCTTCAACGGGCAGGAGTTTTTCAAAAAGGGGAACGTGACATTGCTCAGGTAATTTTGAATCGGGGATTGGGCATCCTCGGAGTCCGAAATGCAGGATCGAATCATTCTTCGGGGCTGCCCATATCGAAGTTGTTGAGGAAGCCGGTGTGGAAGTTGCCCGCGCGGAAATTTTCATCCCGCATTAGTTTTTTGTGAAAGGGAATGGTCGTTTTCACCCCCTCGACGATAAATTCCTCCAGCGCCCGCTCCATTTTCGTAATGCACTCCTGGCGGGTTCTGGCCCGGCAGATGAGTTTGGCGATCATTGAATCGTAGTATGGCGGGATGACATAGCCAGCGTACACGTGCGTATCCACCCGGACGCCGTGCCCTTTGGAAGTGTGAAGCGAAACGATTTTGCCGGGTGAGGGGCGGAAATCCCGATAGGGGTCTTCCGCATTGATGCGGCATTCAATGGCGTGCATGATGGGGTAGTAATTTTTACCCGAAATAGGCTCGCCCATTGCAATTTTGATTTGCTCTTTTATCAGGTCGTGGTCAATGACTTCTTCGGTCACGGGGTGTTCCACCTGGATGCGGGTATTCATTTCCATAAAATAGAAATTCCGGTGCTTGTCCACCAGGAATTCTACGGTGCCAACGCCTTCGTAATGGATTGCTTCGCCGGCCAGGATAGCAGCTTCGCCCATTGCCTTGCGCAGCTCATCAGTCATAAAGGGGGAGGGGCTTTCCTCGACGAGCTTCTGGTGGCGTCGCTGGATGGAGCACTCCCGCTCGGAGAGGTGGCAAACCTTGCCGTACTGATCCCCTGCGATTTGAAATTCGATGTGGCGAGGCTCTTCAATGAACTTTTCGACGTAAATACCCTCGTTGCCAAAAGAGGCTTTTGCCTCAGCCCGGGCCATATTCCATTGGTTTTCAAAAGCCGCCTCTTCCCAAACTTCCCGCATTCCTTTTCCGCCACCGCCTGCGGTAGCCTTCAGGATTACGGGGTAGCCGATTTCATTGGCGATGTCCAGCGCCTGTTTCATATCTGTTACCAGGCCGTCAGAGCCGGGCACCACGGGTACTCCGGCTTCGATCATGGTTTTTTTGGCTGTGATTTTATCGCCCATGGATCTGATTTGGGAGGGCGTTGGGCCGATAAATTTGATGCCATATTCTCCGCAGATTTCTGCGAAATCGGCATTTTCAGCCAGGAAGCCGTAGCCGGGATGAATAGCATCGGCGTTGGTGATTTCCGCTGCGGCCATCAGCCTGGGAATGTTGAGGTAAGAATCTTTGGAGGGAGCAGGCCCGATGCAAACGGCTTCATCAGCAAAGCGCACGTGAAGGCTGTCAGCATCGGCGGTTGAGAAAACAGCAACAGTCTTGATGCCCATTTCCCGGCAGGTGCGTATCACTCGCAGGGCAATTTCTCCTCTATTTGCAATTAGTATTTTATCAAACATTGCGAAACAGACAATAGGTCACAGGCTGCAAGATAAATGGAAAGCGGACAGTTTGCCTGTCGGCAGCTCCTTCAACCTGCAGCATCTGAATATTATTACTCAGGTTCAACAAGGAAGAGCACCTGGTCGTACTCGACAGGCTGCGCGTTATCCACCATGACTTTCACGATTGTTCCGCCGAAGTCGGCTTCAATTTCGTTGAAAAGCTTCATGGCCTCAATGATGCAAACGACGTCGCCTTTTTTGATTTTTTGACCAATTTCTACGTAGGGTGGTTTCTCAGGGGAGGAGGAGCGGTAAAAAGTACCTACCATGGGCGACTTGACTTCGGCGTATTTCTTCTCGGCAGCTTCGGGCTTTGGGGCAGCCGGCGGAGCACTCGGCGGAGCAGCTGGTACCGGCGGGGCTGCCGGTGCTGGCGGTGCTGCCGATGCCGGAGTTGTTGCTGCGGGTGCAGCCGCAACGACAGCAGCAGGCATTGGTGCAGAGGTCGAAATCACCTGCGTCGTTTTTGTTTCCTTGTACAATCCGGTGCGTATGGATAGCTTGAACTCTCCATCCCGCATTTTAAACTCGGCCAGATTAGACTTGCTTATGAGTTTGATCAACTCCTGGATTTCATGATAAGTCATGTCGTTCGTTTTTCTTTAATAGTAACTGCCTAACAACAGAGGCCCTAGGGGAAAAATCTTTGATTCCTCGCAGGAAAGCACCTCTATCGTGCGAATTGTGCAGGCCGGCAGGCCGCAGGGACCTGTCCTGCGACACTGAAAAGTTAGGCCCTGCCAAGATAGTCACCTGTACGGGTATCTACCCTGATTTTTTCTCCTGTATTGATAAAAAGTGGCACCCGGACTTCGGCTCCCGTGTCAATAGTGGCTGGCTTCATGGCATTGGTTGCTGTATCTCCTTTGATGCCTGGCTCTGTGTAAGTCACCTCCACGCTGATCGAGGCCGGCATCTCCATGTTCAGCGGTGTGTCATTTCCAGCGTGGAACAGCACGTCCACCATCATGCTTTCCTGGAGGAACTGGGGGTTGTCAATGAGGCTTTCCTCCAGGGTCACTTGGTCGTAGGTCTCTGTGTTCATAAAATGGTAACCCATGTCGTCTTTGTAGAGGTATTGAAACTGGCGGCGCTCCACCCTTACTTCGTTGATTGTGTGGCCAGCAGGGAAGGTGTTGTCCAGCACCCGGCCTCTGGTCAGGGATTTCAATTTGGTGCGCACAAACGCAGCGCCTTTGCCTGGTTTTACGTGTTGAAATTCGACAACGGTCCAAATGTCGTTGTTGTAGTCAATGCACATGCCGTTGCGGATATCAGATGTCGTTGCCATTAGGGATAATTTTTTAGTAACTACTTAGGAGGGTACAGAAGCAGGAAGAGAAAATGGAATTTTTTCTTCCTGCTTCTGTACCTTGGGGTGCTTTTGGGGGAGAAATTGAATGTTTTCCTCCAAAAGCCCCCTCTGCCAAGGAGTTACATTTTTTAAAAATGAAAAAAATGGGTTTTCAAAAAAAGCGGCGCAAAAGTAACACAATTTCAGACTCTCTGGATTTCGGATGTGGACTTTCAAATGGTGCTTGCAATGCACTACTTCACGTCTAGTAGCTTTTTATTTGCTGCGGCACTGAGATTTGTGCCCTGGATTCAGGGAAGGGCGTCGTTGCGTAGTTCCTTCTCTCGCCACTGCACAAAGTCTCGTGACAGACGGTGAACCTGCTTTCTTTTTTATTTCTTCCCCCCACAATTGGGGGCTTTCTCATAAGTCCAAAGGCGGCAGTTTGACTTATAGACAGGCTCCCTGTCAAGCCGTTGCTTTATTTAAAACTCCTCCCAAACGCCAAAGTCAACGTCAAAGTCAACGTCAACGTCAACGTCAAGTCGTTGCATTATTTCAAACTACACCCTCCAATACTTCCTCCGGGGTACTTCCCTGCAGGCAAAATGCTCCGGCGCATGGGATTGCCTGCCGGCATCGTCCTGTTCGGCTTTGATGGCCAGCAAAACCATAGACTTCCCGATTAGCTGCGTCTGCTTGGCCATAGTTTGGAACGCATCTTTCAACCCTCTTCGCTGTGAGGCACACTTTTTCAAACATTCTCTCCAGGTGCAGCTTCTCTCTCTGTTTCTCCGCTTCTGAAATGTCTTGCAAACAAGCACTTAGCTCCATTTCATCCAAATAGCGCCCCAGGTGTAGCCGCCGCCGAAAGAGGTCAGGATGAGGTTGTCCCCTTTTTTCAGTTGGTTTTCCCATTCCCACAGGCAAAGCGGGATAGTGGCAGCGGTGGTATTTCCGTATTTGTGAATGTTGATCATGACCTTTTCTAATGGGAAATCGGCCATGTGGGCTACAGATTCTATGATGCGCAGGTTAGCCTGGTGCGGCACCACCCAGGCGACATCTTCAGCGGCGAGTTTGTTTTTGGCCATCACTTCTTTTACGACACCTGCCATGCCTGAAACGGCTGCTTTGAAGACAGGTCTTCCATTTTGATAGATGAAATGCTCTTTTGCATCTACCGTTTCGTGCGTAGCAGGTCGAAACGAGCCGCCCGCCCGCTGGTAAAGATTGACGGCTCCGATGCCATCACTTTTCAGAATGGAATCCATGATGCCCGTGCCGTCTTCTGCAGGTTCCAGCAGCACAGCTCCTGCTCCATCACCAAAAAGGATGCAGGTAGCTCGGTCGGTGTAATCCACGATAGAAGACATTTTGTCAGTACCGACGACCAGCACTTTTTTATATGCACCTGATTCGATGAATTTAGCGCCGGTAGTTAGGGCAAAAAGAAACCCCGAACAGGCAGCCGACAAATCGAAAGTGAAGGCGTTACTCATCCCGGTTTTAAAAGCAATCAGGTTGGCCGTGTCAGGGAACATCATATCGGGCGTAACCGTGGCACAGATGACCAGCTCAATTTCTTCGGGGTGAGTTCCCGTTTTTTTGAGTAGCCCTTTTACTGCCTCAGCACCCATGTCAGAGGAGGCAAGTCCTTCGCCCTTCAAGATTCTGCGCTCCCTGATACCTGTCCGCGTAACGATCCATTCGTCATTGGTGTCCACCATTTTTTCCAGTTCCGCATTGGTCAACACGAAATCGGGAACCCAGCCTTGAACACCTGTTATTGCAGCTCTTATTTTAGACATAAAATATTTTAGTTTGCTCGTAATTGATTTGCTCGGCCCGGCAGATGCCGGAAACTGCTATCTTGCAGCGAAAAAAACGGCACAAGGTAAAGAAATTTGTAAGAGCTTGTTTGCGTTTTTAGCTCAAGCACCAAATCACAAACAAGCTCTAACTACTTAGGAAGGGGTGGAAGGGAAAGGGAAAATTTCATTTTTTCTTCTTCCTTTCACAATTTAGGGTGTTTTTGGAGAAAAATTGAAATCTTTTCCCCAAAAACACCCCCTGCTGAATAGTTATAGAAATTTCTACCCGCAACTTTCAACATTGAATCGGTATCCAAAAAGCAAGTCCACTACCGATGAAAATAGGATTGTTTTTCGGCTCTTTCAATCCCGTACACACGGGGCACATGATCATCGCAAATTACATGGCGACAAAAACAGACCTGGATCAGGTCTGGCTGGTCGTCAGTCCGCAAAACCCCCTCAAGCCCAAGTCCGCACTAGCACGGGATCACGACCGCCTGCACCTGGTTCACTTGGCCATTGACGACAACCCCCTGCTGCGAGCTTCCGACATTGAATTTAGCCTGCCCAAGCCCTCCTACACCATTGACACACTCATTTACCTGAAAGAAAAACACCCCGGCAAAACCTTCTCCCTGATTATGGGGGGCGACAACCTGGCAACACTGCACAAATGGAAAAATCACGAAATCTTGTTGAGGGATTATCTCATTTACCTTTACAAAAGGCCAAAGTACGAATTGGGAGCATTTAAAAACCATCCGAACATCCGGCACTTCGAGGCGCCTATGCTGGAGATTTCAGCCACCTACATCCGGCAATGCCTTCAGCAGGGCCACTCCGTGCGCTACCTCGTACCCGACAAGGTTTTCAGGTACATGGAAGAGAGCAAATTGTATCGAACCTGATGACACAAACCCCTAACTTGCTCTTAGCTATTGCTGAAAAATTTGCTTGGCTCTGGGCGGAAAAGACACCTTTTTAGCCCAGTAAACTCAATCCCAACAGCATCTTTGCTCAAGCACCAAAACGCAAACAAGCTCTTAAAGTCTGACCCAAAACAATAATACTTTTGCAGACTTTGTTCCTATAATCCGGCAGGCCTCCCGAAAGTTGACCTTGGGGAACTTGCTGAAAAAGTTGCTTGGCTCTGGGCGGAAAAGACACCTTTTTAGTCCGGTAAGCTCAATCCCAACAGCATCTCTGCCCAAGCACCAAAACGCAAACAAGCTCTAATCGGTTTATTTCACTTCACATGAGGCATTTGTCCATTTTTACCACGGCACTTTCTCTTTTTGTTTTTTTAAAAACAACAAGCGCTCAAACAGATCTGGCCATCGGCCAATGGAGGGAACACCTGCCATTTCACGTGGGCAGTTCCGTGACCCAGAGCAAAGACAAAGTCATTTTCGCAACCCCTTATGCCCTGCTGTACGTTGACAAAGCCGACCGGGCCTTACAGCGCATCACCAAAGTAGAAGGTCTGAGCGAGGTAGGAGTCAGCCTGGTGAGCTACAATTACCAAAGCGACATCCTGCTAATCGTTTACAACAGCAGCACCATTGATCTCCTCAGCGAGAAGGGCCTTCTGAGCCTGCCTGACATCCCTCGAAGCGATATTCTTTTGGGGCAAAAAAAGATTTACAAGGTTTTTATGGCCAGCGATTCTATCGCATACCTGGCCGCCAACTTCGGCATCACTACGCTCAACCTGCGCACAGGGCTTTTTCCCGGCACAATCAAAACGCCGGTGGAAGTGCTGGACGTCCTTATTTTTCAAAATAAAGTATTCGCAGCTACCCCTGAAGGCATCTACGCTGCTGATCTGACGGCAGGCTACAACCTCAATGACTTTTCTAACTGGGAATGGCTGGACCAACAGGCAGGCTTCCCGTCGGTGTACTCCTGTAATGCACTCGTAACCTACGGGGGCAAGTTGTTTCTCGCCGCCAACGACAGCCTGTTTTCCTACGATGGACAGGCCTTGCAATTTGTCCATTCCCTCCCGGGTTACTCCATTGAGTACCTGTCCGCAGAAGGAGCGCACCTCCTCGCCGGCTTCACCTGCAAATCAGGTTGTCCGGGCAAAGTCCTGATCTTTGACCAAAACCTCGCCCACCGAGAAGCCGGTTGGAATTGTGTGGCCTTTCCAAAATATGCCATCGAAGACGAACAAGGCAACATCTGGTACGCCGACCTGTCGAGAAATTTCAGGGTGGAAAATGCCGGAACTCACACCTGCCCCCAGTTCGACGTGAACAGTCCCTACTCCATCAACGTGAAAGAAATAGCAGCAGCCAACGGCGAGCTGTGGATTACCTCCGGGGGGCTTGACCCCACAAACAGCCCCCTGTTCCGCTTAGACGGCTTTTCCTCCCTTACGGCAGATGGTTGGGAGGCCTACAACCACTGGAACCAACCGGCGCTGAACTCCCTGTCGGATTTTCTGGACATCAAAATACACCCCGAAGACGGCAGGATATACACGGGTGCTTTCCTAGATGCCCTCGTGGAGTACGACCCCGCCACCAGGGAGTTTCAGGTCTTCGATGAAACCAATTCTACCCTCGATTTTTCACAGGGCGACCAGACCCGCACCCGGGTAGGGGGCATTGCCTTCGACCAGGACAACAACCTCTGGGTCTGCAACCACAATGCCCCGAAGCCAATTTCTGTTTTGCTGAAGGATGGCTCCTGGCAAAATTTCAAACTGCCTTGCACCAATGAAAATGCACTGCTCGACGTCAGTGTTGACGCCCAGGGGTACAAATGGTTTACTTTTTCTTTGAGTACTGTTGGTATTGCCGTTTTTGATGAAGGCGACCCCTTGGATCCCCAAGACGACCGCTGCCGGGTTTTAAACACGTCCAATTCCGTGTTGCCCACCAACGAGGTCAACGTCGTGGAGGTGGACAGAGAGGGCGCTGTTTGGGTCGGCACAAAATCGGGTGCCGCCGTTTTTCAATGTGACCCTTTTAATCCCGAGTGTTCAGGCTCGCTTCCCTTCGTAGAAGTGGACGGTTTTGGCGCTAACCTGCTGGAGTACCAGAACGTCACGGCGATTGGCATTGACGGCGCTAACCGCAAGTGGTTAGGCACCTCTGCAGGGCTTTTTCTCATGTCTCCCGAAGGCACTAGACAAATTGCTCACTACACCACCGACAACAGCCCGCTGCTGAGCAATGAGATCACCGACATTGCCTTCAACGACGAGACGGGGGAGGTCTATATCGGCACGCAAAATGGCCTCATCTCCCTGCGCAGCGACGCCACCGCTGCCCCCGGCTACCACAGCAAGGTCCTCGTTTTTCCCAATCCCGTTCGGGAGGATTACGACGGCCCCATCGCCATCAAGGGACTGGCGGAAGATGCCAGGGTGAAAATTACCGACATCAGCGGCCAGCTCGTTTTTGAAACGGTAGCTCAAGGCGGTACCGCAACCTGGTACGGAAGAGACTACAACGGCCGCAAAGCCAGCACGGGCGTCTATCTCGTCTTTGCTACCAGCCGAAATTCCACCCACCCCGAAGTAGCCGTTGCCAAAGTTCTTTTGATAAATTAGCATCTCATTGCGCCTCCTGTCCCGCTGGCCAGAAAGTAGGATTACCTGCCCTGAGGAGTGGGCAGATGAGTCATCCAAACTATGCCTCGCAAATCAGAAATCTCTCTGTTAGTATTTTCCACACTCTTTGCTCTGTTGTTGGGAGAGCTGCTCCTGCGCTGGCTGTCTCCCGTTGAGGAATTTAACCACCACAAACTCTACTGCGAATACGACCCTGTGCTGGGCTGGCGAAAGATTCCAAATTTCACCGGCGAACACCACACATCTGAATACCTGGTCACGGAGCATATCAACTCCCAAGGCATCCGAGGGCCTGAGCATTCTTTTGAAAAAAAACCGGGCGAATATCGCATCCTCGTGCTGGGGGATTCTTTTGCCGAAGGCTACACCGTGAACTTTAAAGAGCTGTTCTCCGAAGTTTTAAAAGATTCACTGCTGCGCAAATGCCCCGGCAGCCAATTTGAAGTCATCAACGCCGGTACCGGCGGCTATTCTACCGACCAGGAACTGTTGTATTTTGAAAAAGAAGGCCTGCGCTACCAATCTGATTTCATCATTCTGCTGTTTTGCAGCAACGACCCCTGGTACAATGCACAGCCGAGCTACTGGCGGGGATTCAAACCACAGTTCCTCCTCGAAGGAGACAGCCTGCGTCTGACCAACGTCCCTGTGCCCCTGGTGGCTTCAAAGCCTCTGGTTAAAAAAATAAAAGACTGGTTGTTGCAAAACTCTCAAGTCATCAGACGGGTAAAAAACCTGAAAGACGCTCTGATATACGCTTCAAACAGGCAAATCGTACCGGATGAGTGGAAGGTTTATAAATTGGATCCCTCGCCCGAGACAGACCAGGCCTGGCAGGTAACCGCAGCCCTGCTACACCGCCTAAACCTACAGGCAACAGCAGCAGGAAGCAAATTGCTCGTTTTTTATATCCCCGAAAAAATAGAAGTTTATCCGGCAAGCTGGGCAGATTTCATCCAGACTTACTCGCTCGACGAGAAGCGCTTCAGCCCCGATCTGCCCCGCAGGCAGCTCTCCTCCATCTGCGATAGCCTCTGCATTTCCTTTTTGGATCCCAGTCCCACCTTCGCTGACCTGACCAGGACTAACCCTTCTGCTCGTTTTTATTTTGAAAAAGACTGGCACTGGAACGCTGCGGGAAATAAAATAGTCGGCACCCTGCTGAGCAACTGGTTTGACTGCCAGACTGCCGAGTGAGAAGAGCAGCGCCTATGCTGATAGGACAGCACAATGCGCTTTGAAAAAAGCAAACAGCTTTGCCTCAAGCACCCAATCGCAAACAAGCTCTAAGGGTGGACACCTCATCCTTCAAGGTAAATGCAGAGGTTTACCTTCTATTTTCCCAAAAAATTGCCCCCGCCTTTCTCTACTCCAGCACCGCCTCAATCCGCCTCAGACTCTTCAAACTCTCCTTCCCACCGATGGCCTTGCCCAGGTCTTCCCTTTCCCGCTGAGTCAGATAAAACGAGATAGGCGAATCTTTCAGCTCCTCACTGGGATGGTAGGTAAATCGAATGATCTCGAAGTGTTCGGGGCCGAGCAGGTCATAGAGAAAGCCCAGGTTGTTGTCGTGTTCATAATCCTGGAGGCTCATCACTTTGAAGGCGATTTCCAGGGGATTCAGGATATTTTCAAAGATGCCGCGGTTCTTGCTGGAGGTAATCTCTCGTTGGCGGTCAAAGGCCCGAACCACGACCACGACTACGCCGCTGGTGTTTTGCAGAATCCAGTCTTTAAAGACGTGAATGAAGCGAGTTGCTGTTTTCAGGCCGAAGTTATCCCGGAAGCCGGCATCCAGCACTTCGATGGGGGGGTCGCTGGGAAGAAAAACGTTGGGCAGGACGTAGGGATAGGTAGCATTCATGCGCAGGGCAGTGGTAAACTCCAGGTTGGTAGCTCCTTGTTTTTCGAACAGCCAGCCGAAATCCACCGCATCCACCTCGACGGAATGAGGCATGGCAACGCCGGCAGGTTCCACCATCATATAGCTCACAGGCTGAGCGGAGATGACCATTCGCCGGCCGTCGTTGACGATGCTGGGCGTGATGAAAACCATGGGGATCTGTACCTCCCGCTCTGGCTCGGCGTAGTCGCCTATGGTTTTATCGAGCCGGTAGTGGGTGTTTTCGTTCAGTGCTTTTTCAAAAATATAACCCCTGTCTTTTTTGTAGCGATGGCCTCCCGCTTCGAAGGTAGCCCAGGGCAAAAAGAGATCGTTGGTGACAATAGTGAAAGAGATAGAATTGAGCATGTCCTTTGATATGTCCAGCACGTGTTGGGGGCTGTAGAGGTCAATGCGCTCTCCCTGTTTTTTGCGAAGCACCAGCTCCCGGTAGTAACTCGTGCCCATCAAACCACCCGAAGCACCCGACATGAGTACGGTGTGGTCTAAAAACCTGCCGCCGCTGACGCTGTCGGCGTGCTGCAGCACCTCCATGGCCCAGGCAGCAGCCTTCAGGCCGCCGCCACTCACGCAGAAAAAAATCATCTTCGGCCTCTCATTATCGGGGCGGCAGAGCTTCTCCTTCCAGTTTTCCAGGATTTCCAGGGTGTTTTCCTTGTCTGCTCCGACCCTTGATTCGTTGCAGGCGGCTTCGAGGCTGTCGGTGCTGTAAACAGCAGGAGTTACCTGATAATCCAGACCGTACGCTTTGTTTTTATGATATAAAAAATCAAATCTGGTGGCCTGGTTGACCAAGAGCAGCAACACGATGAGAGCGGTTGCCCGCCACTTGTTGAACCAGTAGGCAATCGCACCGGCAAGTGCCATGATGATGCTCATCAGCAGAAAGATACTCGTCGCTGTCGGTATCCGGAAGGCAGGCCGGTCAATCAGAGCGCCCAGCAAAATGAGTACAACCAGCGTAAAAAGGTGGACGAGCAAGGCGTTGGTGTGGTTTTGCCTGAACACCCTGAGCAATAGGCGCGGATCGTAGTGGGCCACGCTGCGCACCAGGCGGGGCTTGAAGTTCATGGTCAGGTAGGTCTCCACGCGCCACTGGTTTCGGCTCAGTTTTATATCTTCCAGGATGGGCAGGTCATCCCGGCCAGGACCTTCTGTAGCGGGCGGGTTGATCCGCTTCAGCAGGCTAAAAATGTCTTTGTTGGTGAAATTGAAATACAGGGAAACTGCCAGCAGCATGGTAGCAACGCCCGTCAGAAAGCCCACACTGTCCCAGATCACCTCGCCTATGCCCCGAAACTCGTGATATATTCCGAACCCTATCTGACAGTACAGAAAAAGCAGCATGAAAGACAGAGGAATGACCATGTTGTTGAAGACAAACCTGGTAAAAGGCCGCGACAGCGAAGCTAAAAATGAAAAGCGGTAGGAGCTTAGTAGGTAAACGGACAAATTCCAACTGATGACCAGCGCTGTAAAACCAGCACCTACGAAAAAAAAACTCATAAATCCCACCTCTCCGAGGTACTCCGGCGAGAGAAAAAGATAGCGCAAACCAAACTTCTGGCCGATATTTCCTGTTAGGATAAGCGCTAAAAAGATCCACACAGCCAGCATGAGCAGATTGCTGCGCAGATGCAACACGAGCAGTTGGAAAGGAAAGGAGTAAATTACGTCCGTCAGCTTTTTTTGCATGGCAGCATGTTTGGGAGCCAGGTTACCATATTGGCGACTACTTCGCAGGATGTGCCGGGGTTGTTCAAAGGTTGAAATACAATTTGCAAGCTCTAAATAAATTTGAAGTTTACAAACGACCCACATTTTTGATGCCGCTGCGGCACTACCTTCGGCGGGAAAGAGGTTAAAATAAAATTCCACCCCTACTCCGCATACTCTAAGAAGCTGTTTGAATTGAGCTTACCGGGCTAACAAGTCGTCTTTCTCACCCAAAACAAAGCAAATTTTTCAGCAATAGCTTTGGTCATTCCTTCAAAATTTCCTTCGTTTTGGACAAAAATCCATTCTTTTTATCTCCAGCAGCCCAGTCCAAACAGTTTCTACATTACCTAAACTCCCCACCAGCAAGGCGTTGTTTCTCCAGGACTGCTTACTTTTGCCGGCAATTTTAACCGGGAGACCGGTGAGTAAAAGCTTTTTCTAAAAAATGCCTTTTCTTAAAAACATTCTGGACTATTTTTTTAAACAACCAGCACCTGACCCGATGAAGTACCTCATTGCCGGCCTCGGAAACATGGGAGCCGACTACGATCATACCCGCCACAACATTGGCTTTGAAGTAGTGGATTTTCTCGCAAAGGAATTTAATGCCTCATTTAAAAACGAGACCTTGGGTGATTTGGCAGAATTCCGACACAAAGGGCGCACCTTTGTCCTGCTGAAACCCTCTACCTTCATGAACCGCAGCGGCAAGGCCGTCCGGTACTGGCTCCAGAAACACAATATCCCCAAGGAGAACCTACTCGTTATCGTGGATGACCTAAATCTCCCCTTCGGCAAAATCCGCCTTCGGGGCAAAGGCAGTGACGGCGGACACAACGGCCTCAAAGACGTGGATCAAATGACCGGCGGCAACAATTACGCACGCCTGCGCATCGGCATTGGCAACGAATTTTTTAAAGGCCAGCAGGTGAACTACGTCCTCAGCGAGTGGAACAGCGAAGAAGCAGATAAATTGCCCGACATCTTGAAGCAGGCGGCTGAAGGAGTCAAAGCTTTTGGTACCATCGGGCTGAATTTTGCGATGAACCAGATAAACAACTAATCGGAAATGATTCTCCCCGAATGCAATTCGGGAATTAATAACCTGTCCCGGCCCCGCCCCGGGAATCAATTACAAACAATTTGGCAATGTTGTTCCTTAGGAACGTGCCTGAAATAAGTTGGGTATTTCGGCGAGTGTATTTTGGGGGCTGGCAAGGCAGTGAAATAGGCGCATAGCCTTAGCTACGTAACTATTTCACTAACACAGCCAGCACCCAAAAGACGCCGCCCAAATGCGTAAGTTATTTCCGACACGTTCCTTAAGAGCTTGTTGGGGATTTGGCTAAGTGACCAGATCGCAAACAAGCTCTAACTGGCAGCATAGCGGGAAACCCTGATTTTACAGCCTTTGAGCAAACGCCGAACGTCGGCACCCTCCCCGCTCAAAAGCATCAGTACCTGTCAGTTGGAAAATTGCATTGCCGGCAATTTTAGCGATATGGAAAATGACGAAAAGACCAGGCCTTCCATGCCGCCCCCATCAGGGCGAAAGGTGATTGTGGTGGACATGGATGAGGTCATTGCAGACGTAATACCCAAATTTCTGGATTACTATGAACGCGATTTTGGCTATCGGCCTCCCAGGGAAACCTGGTGGGGTAAAAAAATATACGAGTTGCCCAATGCTGCCCATATCCGGCAGCATCTGTTCGAGAAAGGATTCTTTGCTGATCTGCCTGTCATTGAAGGCAGCCAGGAGGTCGTCAAGTGGCTCAATGAGCACTACGACGTGTTCGCCGTAACCTCCGCTACGGAGTTTCGCAATTCTCTGGAGGACAAATCCGACTGGCTGGAGCGGAATTTCCCCTTCCTCGGCTGGCGAAGGCTGGTGCTCTGCGGAGACAAGAACATCATCTGCGCTGATTACATGATTGACGACCACGTATATAACCTCGAGCGCTTCAAGGGCAAAGGGCTGCTCTTTACTGCTACGCACAACCTGGACGAACATCGCTTCACCCGCGTGAACAACTGGGCCGAAGTGCGGGCATTTTTTGAAAATGAGCTAAAAAACCTGCCCGCTTAGAAACTGATCAGATTCGGCTGCCAGATATAAAAAGAATGGGTTTTTTGTCCAAAACGAAGGAAATTTTGAGGGAATGGCCAAAGCTATTGCTGAAGAATTTGCTTCATTTTGGACAAGAAAGACGACTTGTTAGCCCGATAAGCTCAATTCAAACAGCTTCTTAGAAGGACTTGAGAGGAGCGAAAACCGCTCTCCTCCCACAGAACCAGAGAATCAGGATGCCTTATGGGTTCAATTCCGGAATATCTCAGGCAAGGCTGGCATGCCAAGGCAAAGTTTCTCAGCTCTTCCGCTATCGCAACGGCAGTAGATTATGCCTTGTTCTTCCTGCTCAACCAGACTGGCTTTGCTCCCGTGACAGCACATGCCATTTCTTACCCCATTGCCGTCTTCTTCAACTTTTACCTCCAGAAGCGCTTTATTTTCAACCTGAAGCGCAGCCTGCGCTCTGCCTTTATTCTCTCCATGTTCTTTTCGGTGCTGGGTTGGGGTCTGGGCGTGGCGCTGATGTTCTTTTTGATAAAAGCTCCTTTGCTCTCCCAATGGCCGGTAGCTGCCAAGGTGATCGTAACAGGGGTCTTGTTCTTTTTTAACTTCTACACTAAGCGCTTTGCCTTCGAGCGGCGGCTTTTTTCTTCCGAAACTACGGAGAGCTGAGGGAGCTTGCAAAAAAAATCCCGGCACCATAGAGGGGAGCCGGGATTTTTTTCAGCATGCAACAACAGCACCTCCTTAGAGCATGTTGGAGGTTTGGCCACTTGGCTAAAAACGGCTCGCTTTCAGATGCGGTTTGGATTGGGCTACCGAAGAAAAAAGGAGGAGTTTTTTGTCCAGAGCGAAGGAAATTTGGGAAGAATAGCCTCGGTTATTGCTGAAAAATTTCCATTGTCCTGGGTAAAAAAAGGCACTTTTTTAGCTCGATAAGCTCAATTCAAACAGCTTCTTGGTTCAAGCCCTAAAACCTCAACATGCTCTCATACCACCGACATTTTTTTCACGCCGACGCCGTACAGCTTTTTGTAATACTCGTCGGCCATGCGGTCGGCATCAAAAAAGGTGACGACCTCCTTCATGCTGTTTTTGACGATGGTCAGCCAGCGCTTCGGCTTATCGTAGTAGGTAGGCAGGATTTCACCCTCCAGCACACCCATCAGGTGCACCCGGTCAAATTCGTCCTGCACGCCTTCGGGCCAGGCGAGGTCAGCTTTCGGTACGACGAACGCATTGTGGCCGTGGCTCGCAAATTCCGGAATCCAACCATCGTAGGTGGACAGGTTTACACAGCCGTTCATGGCGGCAGTCATGCCGCTGGTGCCGGAGGCTTCTCTGGGGGCACGAGGTGTGTTGAGCCAGATATCGCTGCCCTGCTTCAGGGCTTTTGACAGCGAAAGCTCGTAGCCCGTCAGCACAGCCACGTTTGGATATTTTTTAGACAAATGCGCCAGTTTATTAAATGTGCTGATGGCATCGTAATCCATCGGATAGGGCTTACCCGCCCAGATGATCTGGATGGGATATTTGGCATTGGACAGTAGTTTTTCAAAATGCTCCATATCCCGTGTGATGAGGTCGGCCCGTTTGTAACCAGCGTAGCGCCTTGCCCACACAAGCGTCAGCACGTCGGGCTGGAAGATCTTGCCCGTTTGGTCGGCAACGATGTCGAAGAGCTTACACTTCAGCTCGGTTTTGCGGGCTTCAAAGGCGTCGTCGTCGTTGTTGGCAACGGCCGCATCCAGCGCTGGGTCGCTCCAGTATTCGTGATTTTGCGAGTTGGTGACGTGAATGATGGGGCTGATGTTGTCGTAACTTCCCCACATTCCACGGGCTACCTCGCCATGGATTTTGGAAACACCGTTGGCCATCCTTGACAGGCGGAGCGCTGCCAGTGAATGGTTGAACACATCGCCGGTAATGCCTGTGATGCGCCGCACCTCCGAAAGCGTGACGCCTCCGAAGAAATTCATGCGCTCCAGCATGTAAATGTCGTGCTTTTCATTCCCTGCTTCCACGGGCGTGTGCGTGGTGAAAACCAGGCGGTTGCGCACTTCGTCCAGGGAGCCAAACTTGTCGTACAGGTGAAAAGCAGCAGGCAGTGCATGGGCCTCGTTCAGGTGATAGACCTCCGGTTCAAAGCCGATGATGTCGAGCAGCTTGGCACCTCCCATCCCCAGCAGAATGGACTGGGCCACTTTTGCCTCTGCATTATTGGAGTACAAGCGGTGGCAGATCGTGTGGGCCAGATAGTCGTTGGCAGGATGGATTGTAGATAGCAGAAAAATCGGCACTGTATTAAAAACATGAGGCGGCAGGTACCAGACCTTCACCATGACCTGGTGGCTGTTCACGCCGATACTAAACTCAATGCCGGTGTCTTCCAGGAAATTGTATTGCCGCTCAAGAAAGAGCACGTCCATCTCGCCAATTCCGTTGCGCACCTGGTCGTAATAGCCGTACTTCCAAAGGATGCCAATGCCCACCATATTTTGCCTGAGTGAATACGCACTGCGCATGTGAGAACCGGCGAGAAATCCCAGGCCTCCTGCGAAGATCTTCAGCGCCTGGTCAATGCCAAACTCCATGCTGAAATAAGCCACTTTTTGGGAGTATTTCTGCGCTATGGAATATGGGTGCTTGAAAGGGTGAAAATTAGTCATAACAGATTTTGTAGCTTTTTCAGATAATAAGCAATTCCAATGCAGTGCCAAATAAAGCCTGCATTGTAGTTGTTCACTGTCTTACCGTTTTTTTGTTTGGAATTAAAGTCAGTCACCGGGGGGCGAAGATATTGAAATTCTTAAAAGGCTACTTACCCCGGGCAGGTCAGAGATCAAATTTTGGACAGCACCCCCTATTTTAAGAGGTTAAGGGAGCCTTCAGCCTGAAAAAACGAGCCAAATTCCAACTGCATTTGCACCCTGAAAACTCCTGCTTGCAACCATCAGGGAGACTGTAGAAAGGACGGAGAAGAAATTCATTTTTCCGCCTCCTGTCTAAGAGCTTGCTGGGGGTTTTGGTGCGCCGCGAGCCGAGATGCTGTTTGAATTGGGCTTACCAGGCTAAAAAGCCGTCTTTCTCACCCAAAACCAAATCTCTAACATGTACTAAAGTTGCTTCAGAGGTAGGTCTAAGCCGGCAGCTACCGAGGGAGGGCCTCAGGGGTGTCAAAAAGCCGGAGCAGTACCTCTGCGCCGTGTGAGGCGGAAATTCTACCTTCAAGCACTTCACTTTCAATCTGTTGCAAATTTGACTGGACGGCGGGATGGCTCATAAAACGCAGTTCCAGCCTCTCTTTTACCAAATCAAACAGCCAGTTTTTAGCCTGTTGACGGCGGTGCAGCTCCAGCCAGCCTGTCTGCTGAGCCTGCGACATATAGTCCGAGATTAGCTGCCAAATCTCGGGGATGCCGTCGCCGGTAAGAGAGGAACAGGTAAGAACCTTCGGCTTCCAGCCACCCAGTTTTGGCGGCAATAACTGTAGCGCCCGGTTGTACTCCCTGCGGGCATACCGGGCCAATTCCCTGCGCTCGCCATCCGCTTTGTTGATGGCGATGAGGTCGGCCATCTCAACGATACCTCGCTTAATGCCCTGCAACTCATCGCCGGCGCCGGGCAGTAGCAGGAGGAGAAAAAAGTCCACCATGCCGTGCACGGCAACTTCGCTTTGCCCTACACCCACAGTTTCGATGAGAATAACTTCGTAGCCAGCAGCCTCGCAAAGCAGCATGGCCTCGCGGGTGCGGGCAGCCACACCCCCCAGCGACTCCCCTGCCGGGCTGGGCCGGATAAAAGCACGAGGGTCGGCCGCCAGGCGCTCCATGCGGGTCTTGTCGCCCAGGATGCTGCCTTTGCTCAGCCGGCTCGTCGGGTCAATAGCCAGCACGGCTACTTTGTGCTCCTGGCGAGCAGTGAGCCAGCTTCCAAAGGCTTCGATGAAGGTGCTTTTGCCCACGCCAGGCGTACCTGTGATGCCGATGCGGGTAGAGCGACCTGCGTGTGGCAGGCAAATTTCCAACACCTCCTGCGCTATTGCCTGGTGCTCGGGGCGGGTGCTTTCGATGAGGGTGATCGCCCTGCTCAGCAAAATCCGGTCGCCTTGCAGGATGCCCTCTGCATGCGCTTTGGCCTCCGGCAAGTCCCGCCTGCGAAGGCGCTCTGTTGTCTTTTTTTGTCCGTCAGTGCTCACAAAGTCAGTGGTTAAAATGCGCTCCAACAAGCCCTGGAACATGGGCTTCTGCAGCCTTACAGTATTTTTAATATATTGGAAGCCAGCATTTTACAGAAATGCTGCCCATTAACATTTCGCAACTATAAAGGAAGAGGGAGGAGAAGGGAGAAAAAATGAAACTTTCCTTCTTCCTTCCACAATTTGGGGTATTTTTTGGAAACATCCTGGAAATAGCCCGGTATTTCGGCGAGGGTGTTTTGGGGATATCAGCTCTTAATCAAGTTCAACAACTCTTTTGCGCTTAGTTTTCCGCTGACATCGGTGCCTTCCAGCAGGCTATCCGCCAGCTCCCGCTTATCAGCGTGCAGTTTTACAATTTTTTCCTCGATTGTTTGCTCTGCAACGAGGCGATAGATCGTCACCGGGCGCTGCTGACCAATGCGATGGGCCCGGTCACTGGCCTGGTCTTCGACGGCAGGGTTCCACCAGGGGTCGAGGTGGAGCACGTAGTCGGCGGCAGTGAGGTTGAGGCCGAAGCCACCTGCTTTGAGGCTGATGAGGAACAAATCGCCCTCACCTGCCTGGAAAGCCCGGATGGCCTTGTCTCGCTGGGGCAGCGGTGTGGAGCCATCGAGGTACTGGTAGGGGATACCCGCTTGCTTCACCCATTCTTCGATTATTTTGAGGTGTTTAACGAACTGACTGAAGACCAATGCTTTGTGTCCTTCTGCCTTCAATCCCTCCACTGTTTCGGCGAAGAGGTTGAGTTTGCTGCTGGGCAACTCGCTGTTCTCCTGTACCATGCGGGGATTACAGGCAGCCTGGCGCAGGCGCATGAGTTCTGCCAGAATTTGGAAGCGCTTGTTTTCGGGGTCGCCTGCGGAGTTTTCGATCCGCTCAATGGCCTGTATCCGCAGCGCTTCGTAAAAAGCTCTCTCCTCGGGTGACAGTTCGACGGTGAGGGTGACCTCCGTCTTTTCGGGTAACTCTTCGAGCACGTCGCTTTTGCGCCGGCGCAGGATAAAGGGCTGTATCAGCCGGCGCAACTGATTTCGCCGGTCGTTATCCTGGAAACGCTCAATGGGGGCAGCGTAGGTTTCGTTGAAATGGTCAAGCGAGCCAAGCAAACCGGGGTTGAGGAAATTAAACAGATTCCAAAGCTCGCCCAGGTGGTTTTCGATGGGCGTTCCGGTGGTGATGACCCTGAAATCCGCCTGCAATTGCATGGCTGCCTTTGAGCGCTTCGTCCCTCTGTTTTTGATGGCCTGTGCTTCGTCGAGGACGATTGTGGTGAAGTGCCTTTTCGCCAGCATGTCGCTCTCCTGTTGAAGCAGGCCGTAGCTAACCAGCAGCAAATCAAAGGCCTGGAGTTTGTCTATCGTTTCCTGTCGGTCATTTCCACCAAAGACGATGGGATTCAGGGTGGGTGCAAACTTGCGGGTCTCGTGGTGCCAGTTGCGCACGACTGAGGCCGGAGCGACGACCATCGCCGGGCCTGCCTGGGCACGGTTGAGCAGCAAGGCCAGCGCCTGGATGGTTTTGCCCAGGCCCATGTCATCTGCCAGGCAGGCGCCTACTCCCCAGTGGGCCATCTGGGTCAGCCAGCGGAAGCCTTCTCGTTGGTAGGGCCGCAGTTCTGCTTTGAAGGTAGAAGGCACTTCGGGCCGTATCTCACGGGATTCCTTCAGCCGGGTGAGTTGTTTTTTCCAGGCGGCATCCACCTCCACGTCGGAAAGCAGGCCAGCAAAATCTTCGATAGCATGGATAGCCAAGGGGTGGAAGCGCAGCTCGTTTTTAGTTTTTGAAAGCAGGTTGTTCAGCTCTTCCAATTTGCGCTTGAGCTGGGCAGTGAGGGCGAGGTATTGCCCGTCGCTAATCTCGACGAACGGGGTATCCGTATTTTTCGCCAGGTCGAGCAGCTTGCGAAAATCCATGACGAGTTCTTCGTTTACTCGGACTTTTCCGCTCACCTCAAACCAGTTCCGCTCCTTGCGAATACCCATCGAAAGCTGGTCAAATCCTACCGATCCGGCGATGCGCAGTTTTTCGCCTTTGGGGTGTTCTACGACAATGTCGCCGCTCTGCCGGAGAGGCTCCAGCTCGCACAGAGCCTTGAGGCAGTCCTCCAGCTCGTCAAAGAACCATTCTCCATTTTCTCCCTGGACTTTAAGCAGGGTCGGGCAGGCATTTTCTACCTTGCGGGCATTTTCTGTTTCTTTTTTCAAATTCCGGACAGCGCGGGTAGGCGTGCCGTTTATTTCGGAGATCACATTTTCCCGTCCGGTGCCGGCTTTGTAATAAGGCGGTTCACTGGTAAAAGGTTTTACAAAAAACTCAATTTTAAAGCCGTTGCCCACGGGCAGCAGGTGAACAAAAGTAAGGGGGTTTCCCTGTATCGTTGGGATGTCTTTCTCCTCGCTACCGATTGCGGACTGCACGGTGACGATGGCAGAAATGTTACCGATTGTTTCTATGAGTTTATCTTTGGCACGAGCAGGTACTCTCAGCTTTCCGTAATCCAACAGGCGGTTCAACTCGACGTGCATCGGGCTGATTTGCAGCAATAAATACCGGGTGGGGGTTTCCTTTAAAACGTGAACACCCGCTGAATCAAACGGATGCGAGAAGTACAGCTCGTAGCCATTTTTGGTTTGTTCTACCTGCAATTGGGGCGTTCTTTCAATCAATTCCACCGAAATGGTGGGGTTCTCCATCAGGAAAAGCAGCGGATGGCCGACCAGAGCAAGCATTAGTTTTTCAAACTCAAAATAGTACTCTATACTTCCATAGTAACCATAACTCGATGTTTCAATTGCACGAGCTGCATTCCTATCCTGCTCGGTCATGCAGTCCACTTTAAACTCTTTGAGGCGTTTGAGAGCGACGTTGCGGCCTTTTGACCAGGTATTTTTTCCGAAACTTTGCTCAACGGGCTGAATCAAGCCTCTTGAAAAATCTATCCACCATACCAGGCGGGTGATTTTTCCACTTTCCGTTACAGCTTTGGAGTTGCGCTTGGCCTGGAGTTGGTTCAGCAGTTCCAGGGAGCGCTCCCACTTTTCCGTAGGCTGAAAAACGTGAAGGAGGCTCTCTGTGCAGAGCTCTTCTTCCAGGTCTGCGGCTATTTCTTCGTAATTGTCCGCCAATCTTCCTTTCTTTTCCAGACGGGAGATGAGCGCAGCCAGCTCGAGTGCAATCCAGTGATAACCATTTTTTTGCGCCTTGTGGAAAAGCTTTTTTAATTCCTCTATGTTCTCTTCCGGCAGTGTCTCATTATTCCAATAGTGAACGAGGGCGTAGAAAACCCAACCGAGTGCTGTCTTGGGAGTGTTGGAAAGCAATTCCTTTGCCTGACCGACAAAATTCAACTGAAACTTGGCGGCTGCATTCAGGTATTTCAGGATAGAACGGAAGGGGTTGTGCGTCTCATCGGGCACGCATTTGACCACCTGGTCGAAGTAGTCTCTCTTCTTCTCCCGGAGGAGGGCCAGAACCTGGATAATCCCCATAAAATTCTGGCATATCGACAGGTTCTGGCCATTTTCCTTTTTGAGCAGCTTTAGGCTGTCTTTAAAAGACTGCAGCGCTTCGCTGTTTTGATTATTAAAAAACAGCCAGCACCCCCTTTGAGCCAGCAGGTTTGCATCAACTGGCTTCTGCTGAATTAGGTTCTCTATTTCATCAAACCTGCCTTGCTGCAGGTACACCATGAAAAGCGCGGAAGAAAGCTGCCTCAACTGGCCTTCGTTTGTTTTCCAGCCTGCTATCAACTGCATGATATCGTCAATGGGGTCAAGCTTCAGCACTCTGGTTATCAATATGTTGCTAACAGCCATTTGCTGAACAGCAAGTGGAAAAGTAGAAAGCCATTCAAAATCGAAGGGTAAGAAAAAACGGGAAAAGAAATTGCTCTCCTGCCAATCCTTTTCGTAAAAAGACACCAAGTCACGTTTTATTTCTTCGATCTTGTCTAGGTCGCCATCGTACAAGGCGATGCGCAATTCCCGCAGGCAGGTGCCAAAGCTCCACGGCGGGCCCGTAAATCTGAATCTTCCCCGATAGGGAAACATGTGTTGCAGCGCCTGGACAATCATTTTATAGCCAGGATCAATAACGGCCATGCGCATAACGAACTCCAATCTTTTGGGCGCCACCTGCATTTCGCCTTTGTACTTTTCGTTGAGCCATCCTCCTGCATCAAGCAGCTCCTTGTACTCTTTTACCTGGGTGTCAGAAATTGACTTGCTATCTTCGTTACGGATCCCACAGTTTTTTAGCAGGCTCACCATGGCTACCTGGGTGACCGACTCATACGCCACTGCGAGTATTTTCAGAATGCTCCGCTCAATAGGTGTAAGCTCTTTAAAGCGCTTCCGAAAGGTTTCTATATCCATGTTTTTGCTTTTCATATCTAATATCAAAGAGGATTTTTTATTGAGTTAACAGTTGCAGTTAACAAGAACCAAGTTAAGTGGGCAGTCAAAAGACGAGAGACAAGTCGCTGTTTTAGAGCTTGTTTGCTATTGGGCCATTGGCCCCCTCTGTAATGGAACAACCAAACTACCATCCATTACTTGGCTACCTACAAGGTGGAGGGTGGTTAGTTGCCGGCAGGAATCTCTTCGCAAGTTTTCTCCAAGCAATAAACCAGGAAGTTATCCCTGTCTTTTTCAAAGCAAACGTCGTACGACCGCAAAAAGTCATCTTTGCAAACGCTGGCCGTCGTCCTGCCGATTTCCCGGTAGTCAAAAGGTTCTACTAACAGGTTTTGGCGGAAATCAATCTGCCTGCGGCCGTAGGCCTTGTACAAAGCTTCCTTGGCTCCCCAGTAAAAATGGAGGTGCTCAAGGCGAGAAGATTCCTGCAGGTTGTCCAGTTCTTCGGGTCGCATGAACTTGTGGGCCAGGACTCCAATCCGGGAAGTGTAGCGCTGGATGTCTACACCCACGGGGACTTCGGCAAGGGCGACCGCTACGAGCCCGTGGGAATGGCTCATGGAGAGATGGAGCGGTAATTCCTGGATGTGCGGTTTCCCGCAATCGTCTTTCAACAGGGGGATGCGCTCCTGTGCCCCCTGTTCAAGCAGCATCTGGTGGGCGAGGTAACGGCAGGCCAGCCACTCTGAGCGGCGGCGGCAATCCCTGATTAGGGCCAACTCTGCCTGCTCTGCTGGTTGAAGGTCAAGTTCTTCCAGAAAAAAAGATTCTTCTTCTTCAATTTTCCACAGACCGAGGCAGGCGTTATCGTGAAGCATTTCCTTTGACCACAGCGCCATACAAAAGATATTGAGCGGATTTACAGGCTAATGAAAACATGCACCTGGAATTGTTGTTTTGTATGCAAAGGTAAAAAGAGTACTTTTTTAAAAGTGCCATTTAACGTGCTGGAAATAAGTTGCTCGTTAGAGCTTGCTGGAGACTGGATGCTTGCGCTAAGAACGACCTTTTTTCCGTCTGCTTTTTACCCTTTTTTAACTCCGCAGGGATGTTACGCAACTTCAAAAAGCTAAAAGTCTGACAAATTTGCTTCGCTTTGGGTGAGAAAGACGACTTTTTAGCCCGGTAAGCTCAATTCAAACAGCATCTCGGCTCAAGCACCAAAACGCAAACAAGCTCTAACGAGCAACTCAGAAACGAAACAAAGATCCATGTCTTTCCGGCAAATTGCTAAGCTTACAGGGCACAACGCAGCCATCTTTGCTCTGGCCCAGGGAACCGATGAGCGCCATTTCCTTTCTGCTGCAGGCGACGGCTGGATAGTGCAGTGGAACCTGGAAAACCCCGACCCTGGCAGGCTACTCGCCAAAGTAGATGTCCAGGTTTTTTCTCTGTGCTTTTTAAAAAGCGAAAACAAGATCGTGGCAGGCGATATGAACGGAGGCATCCACTGGATTGACCTGGCCAACCCCACTAGCACCAAAAACATTGCCCACCACAAAAAAGGCGTTTATGCCATCGCCGAAGTGAATGGCCAGGTGCTCACGGTCGGTGGTGAGGGCAGGCTGACCCGCTGGTCGGTGGAAGGACTCCGCTCGCTGGAGAGCTATCACCTGAGCAACGAGGCCTTGCGTTGCATAGATTTTTGTAAAAAAAACAATGAATTAGCTATAGGCAGCAGCGACCATTCAATCTACCTGCTCGACGCCACGACGCTGGAACTGCGCCAGGTTTTGAAGCAGGCTCACGGCAATTCAGTCTTTGCCCTGCGTTATAGCCCTGCAGGGGAGCTCCTGCTAAGCGGAGGCCGGGATGCCCGGCTCAATGCCTGGTCTGTAGAAAACGGGTACGAAAAGGTCTATTCCGAGCCTGCACACTGGTACACAATCAACCACATTGCGTTTCATCCAGCAGGCAGGCTGTTCGCTACCGCCAGCCGGGATAAGACGCTGAAGATCTGGGATGTTGCCGATTTTACCCTGAAGAAAGTACTGGAAGGCTTCCGAGACAAAGGCCACTTCCACTCCGTGAACAGACTGCTCTGGATGGACTGGCATGAGACCCTCGTTTCTTGTGGCGATGACCGCTGCGTAATTTTGTGGGAACCTGTTCAGGGTTAATCCATTCAGAAAAATATGTCTTTTGTCAATTCCGGAGAAATACGCCATTTTTACCCTTACAATGCTCGCTTATGGCCGATCAACTTATCAGGAAGGCAGAGGCATACGTCAGTGAATTGCTTGAGAAAAAACTCAGCAGAGATCACGTCTATCACGATCTCAGGCACTCGCTGTCGGTGCGGGATTCTGCTGTCTTGATTGGCAAGCGGTACCTGCTGCCGCCACAGGAACTCGAAGCTCTTGAGCTGGCTGCCCTTTTCCACGACACGGGGTTCACGCAGACTTATCACAATCACGAAGACGCCAGCAAAAACATTGCAGCAAAGTTTCTGCAGGAGGAGGGCTACCCCGAAGAAAAAATCGCCAAAGTGATTGACCTGATCGAGGCGACCAGGATCACTACCGAGCCGGGCAGCCTGCCTGAAAAAGTGCTGAAAGACGCCGATTTCAACACGAATAGCTCTTCCTACCTGGAAAAATCTGACGCATTGCGGCACGAATGGACTGTTTTCTGTGGCAACAAAATGAACGACGACGAATGGCTGAACAACAACCTGAAGTTCTGGAGCGGGCACAAGTTTTACACCGGCGAAGCCCAGGCTCTGTACGGCGAGGAAAAGCGCAAGACCCTGAAAAAACTCAAAAAACAACTCGATAGGATAAAAGGCAAAGCAAGCGACCCGGAGCACTTTGCCATTTCGAGGAATAAAAGCGCTCAGATGATGTTCAAAACAACCCTGCGCAACCAGACTGACCTGACCAAGATCGCCGACAATAAGGCAAATATCATGTTGAGCATCAATTCCCTACTCATCACATTCGGCATGCCGCTGCTGGCTTCTCAACTCGAAAAGCTCCCCAACCTCATCTGGCCGGGCATCACCTTGCTACTCACCTGCATCCTCTCCATCGTCTATGCCACCCTGGCCACCCGCCCAGTCAGAATGAAAGGCTCCACTGATCTCTCTAAAATTGAACAGGGCAACACCAATCTGTTTTTCTTCGGCAATTTTTTCAAAATGACCCGCAACGAATATATCATGGGGTTGAAACAGGTCACCCAGAACGAAGATATCCTCGACAAAACAATCGTCAACGATCTGTTCTTTCTGGGGCGGGCTTTAGGTCAAAAATACCGCCGCCTGCGCATCACCTACAACATTTTCATGATCGGCATGGTCATCACCGTCCTGGTCTTTGCAGTGATTTTTTTGATCGGAAAATAGCGCCTTTGAAAAGAGCGCCAGCAAAACTGCCTCCTCCTGCTGCGCTCTCTCAAAAATGAAGGAGTGATAAAAATGCAAAGAGGCTGTCTCAAAAGGGGTCAATGGTGGCGCTGCGTTGCCATTGACCCCTTTTGAGACAGCCTCAAGAATTTTGTTCCCCTCCAACGACGGCAACTTGACTTATGAGACAGGCACTAAAGGGCAAACCTTTTGATGCAGGCTTCAGAAGCCTGCAAAAGAATTACAATCTGATACCCACCGAGATGTTTGCCGTCCGCCCGTCAGAAGGCCAGACGCCCGGGCCGGGGTAAAAGGATGGACGCTTTGTAAAGTATTGCTTGTCAAGAACATTGTTCAGGTTGAGGCGTAGGGTCACGTTGTGCAAAATCCTCCAGGTCACATTCATGTCGAGTAGGCCGTAGGCCGGCACCAGGCCCACTGCACCCGTAGAAGAAGGCACAACCGTGTTCATCGGGTCTGCAAAACTTTCAGAGGTGTAGCTATACAGGGCAGAATAGCTGAATCGGTCGTAGCGCAGGGTGAGGCCGTTGCGGGAAATCCAGTGGGGCACGGTTTCCACCTGGTTGCCGCTGATGTCCACGTCTTCTTTGCCCATTAGTATTTTAGCATCTTCGTATTTGGCATCCATCCAGGAAGTAGAAGTAAAAACGGTGGCATCAACAGAAGGGCTGAGCTTGAATGTGTACTCTGCGAACAGCTCGACCCCATGGGTGACGGAGTTGCCTATGTTGGTGTGGTAAATAAAGAAGTCGCTGCCGTTCTGGAAGGCCTGATTGCCGAGGCGGTTGTTGTACTGCATTCTGAATACGCCCAAATCCCAACGCAAGCTCCCATGTGTGCCGCGGTAACCCACTTCGAGGTTGTACCCTCTGGCGTCTTTCAGGTTTTTGTCGGTTCGCTCCAGCGGGTTATTGGGCACAATGTCTTTGAAGACCACAGGTCGGTAGGCCTGCGACCAGCCGGCGTAGAGGTCTTGCAGGTCGCCAAGCCGGTACGAGGTATTGAGGCCAAACAAGGGGAAGTGGTGTTCGATGGTGTTGGGAATCTCCTCAGTGGGCAGGTAGCCGATGACGCCGCTCATTTTTGTTTCACCCATCTCAATGCGCACGCCGGGGCTGAGGGAGAGGTTTTTGGTGATTTGGAAAAGGTTCTCTGCAAAAAAGGCGACGTTCTTCGTCTTGTAGTGCATATCGCGCCCCCACATGTCTCCGACGATGGTCAGGTCGTAGTCGCTTCCCCTTGTGCCAATGCCCTGCTGACGGCGATGGAGGTCGTTGTTGAGCAATTGAAGGCCTGCAGCCAGCGTGCCACCCATTTTACTCCCCATGTTGTAACTGTGCAAAAAACGCAGTTCGGAAGTATAACTGTGGTAGTTGTCAATGTCAATTATACGTGGAGCAAATGCGTTGGTAACCGGGCTGATCGCATCAGGCGTAGTAGCAGGCTGGTTGAACAGTGCGCTGCTCCGGCTTCCCAACACGGCAGAAATCGTCCACAGCAGCCTCGTTTTTTCACTCAGGTTCCAGTCGAGTTTAAATGAGGGAATGTAAATGTCGGGATTGAAATAGTCGCGACTACGGGTAGATTGACGGGGGTTTTCGTGGAACATGCTGTCGTTGAGAGGCCCGGCGAGCTGATACAGGTATTCCGAGCGGGAAAACTCCGCTGTCAGTTTCAGATTTTGTACCGGTGTATAGCGCAGCATGACGGATTCGCCGTTGAAATCGCTGCGCCCCGGGCGGTAGCCATTGCTCACTCTTTTACTGTAATAAGCGTAGTATTCCAATTTGCCTAGCTTGCCTCCGATAGCATTGTAAGTGCTCAACAAGCCGTAGCTACCTAGCGAGTTGATGCTCTCCAGGCTTATGCTACGAGTCGTGTCGGGCTGTTTGATGATATAGTTCAACATGCCGCCAAACTGCTGCCCGTATTGGAGCGCTCCCGTGCCCCTCACCATTTCGATGCGCTCAACAGCTTCCATGGGCAGGGTGAAGTGGCTGGCGGGGTAGCCATACAAGTCAGTATTGGTTATGATGCCATTCTTCCGGATGTTAAACTCCCAGCCTCTATGGGGGTCCAGGCTCCGGGTAGAGATGTTCATCTGGTTGCCCGTACCGTCCATGTCATAGACAAATACGCCAGGAACTTTGGCAAAAATCTGTCGGGGTGTTTTCTCTGCAATGTTGGCATCAGTATTTTGCAAGCTGATGACTTCGTTCTTTTTTCCCGCCCAAATAAAGCCCTCACTGGCCTGTGGCAACCGGGAGATAGAACTACGGGGAGCAGATATTTTTACTGCTTCAAGGGAAATTTTTTTGATCGTGTCCTGTCCAGCCTGGCCAAGCAATTGAAAAGCCAGCAGGATGCCCGGGATGATAAGTAATCTTTTGTTCATCAGAATAAATTAATTAAGGTAACAGCTTGAGAGGCCACGGGAAGATGTTGTGGATGAATGCGCTCCCTCTTCTCCTGCATCAGGGGTGTTTTTGGAGGAGGAAATTGAAAACCTTTCTAAAAAGCCCCTTCGGTCAAGCAGTTACAAACTGGGTTTTTAAAAAAACGAGAGGGGCAAATATATCTACATTGATTAATTTTCCTTTAATGCGTGCGAAAAGTCACCGTGGTGCAGTTCACATTTTATTCACCTGAATGATATTCACCGGGCAATTTTGTGCAGCCTGGAGGTTTTCCTCATACTCCAGATCGGGCACTTTCACGATGTAGTACTCCCCTTTGCGCACGCTTTTGCGCAGGTAGCTCTTGCCGTCTTTTTTCGACATAACCCAACGGGCGGGGGCAGCTTCCACACAGGCATTGCAGCCGATACACTTGTGGCGATGGTGGATAATCTGAATCATGTGGTTTCGACTTTATAAAGTTTATCGGAAGGGCGGATTTTTTCTTTTACCGGCATGGAGAAGCTGTCACCGGCTTTGACTTCGGGCACGTCCTGGTCGTCAAGGCGGAGTGCTTCAACGGTGGTGCGGATGAGTCCGGTAGTGGGACCGGAGATGTAGATCTCATCGCCAACGGACAGCGAGCCTGTTTGCAATTTAAATTCGCCGACACCAACTTTATTGAAATACTTTACGCCAAGGCCGAGGAAAGTCTTCTTCTTTTTAGCGATAGAGCCGGGAGCATCCGTCCATTCGCCCAGCTTTTTACCCAAAAAGTAACCGCCCCAGAAGCCCCGGTTATACACAGTTTCGAGGCGCTGCATCCAGTCAGCTATTTTTTCTTCTGAAAAGCTGCCTTCAGCGATGGAATCGAGAGCTTCACGGTAGCAGGAAGTCACTTCATAGACGTATTCAGGACCTTTGCTGCGACCTTCAATTTTAAAGACCTGCACTCCTGCCTCCACGATTTTATCCAGAAAATCAATGGTGCACAGGTCTTTAGGCGACATAATGTACTCATTGTCAATGAGCAACTCGTTGCCTTCGTCGTCTTTCACGGTATAGGTACGACGGCAGTTTTGCTTGCAGGCTCCCCTGTTTGCAGAGGAGTTGTGGGTGTGCAGGCTCAGGTAGCACTTTCCCGACACGGCCATGCACAGTGCGCCATGCACGAAGGTCTCAATGCGCACGGGTTTTCCACCCGGGCCGGTAATGTTCTGCTGCTCTACGTCGCGGCAAATTTTAGCCACTTGCATCAGCGTCAGCTCTCTGGATAGTACCATGACTTCTGCAAAATGTGCGTAAAACTTTAGCGCTTCGATGTTTGTGATATTGGCTTGCGTAGAAATGTGTACCGGCATGCCGATACTGTTGGCGTAGTTGATGGCCGCGTGATCCATTGCAATGATGCCGTCAATGCCACTGGCTTTCGCTGTGTCCACGATCTTTTTCATCAGGGGCAGGTCGTGGTCGTAGAGAATAGTGTTAACGGTGAGGTCTGCCAGCACGTCGTTTTCATGGCAGATATGGGCGATGTTGACGAGGTCTTCCAGCGTAAAATTATTGGACGAGCGCGCCCGCATGTTCAACTGCTCAATGCCAAAATAGATTGCGTCGGCTCCAGCGGCGATGGCAGCTCTCAGCGATTCATACGAGCCAACGGGAGCGAGCAGGGTCGTTTTTTTGTCTGACTTCATATTTTAAAAGTTAGGGGGCAAAGGTAAGCACTCCTCGCTGTATTTGGAGGTATTCTAAACAGGCCAGATTGCACTCCGCTAAAAAAGCATTTTTTCCACCTGCCTGAAACTGCCCGGCGACGGGGCGAAATTCACCTCTCCGCATCTGATTACAACGTCTTTTCAACAGCGAAGGGCTTTAGAGCTTGTTTGCGATTTGGTCACTTGGCTAAAAACGGCCGTTTTAGGCCTAAAAGGCGACTTTTTAGCCCGGTGAGCTAAATTCAAACAGCTTCGTAAGTAGTTACATTTTTTTTAAATTTTTTTTCAGCTGTTTTAATAAATAAAAAATATCTAATCCGTTGATCATTCACGCTATAAAAAAACCTTAAAGTTCCGCTGGCTAGTTAGTACTTTTCAGGGGGCTTGATGCTGGAGATTCTTCCAAAGATGGCATGGTTTTCCGGACATTTCCGTATCAAAGTTGAAAACCTATGAAGCGAGCAAGCACAATCAACACATCAATTGATCCATCCGGATTACCTCCTGAATTTATAAGTTGGTTGGAAAGTGAAAAGGCAAACTCCAGGCGGCGCCTTGGCATCGTCCGAATCAGTTTGGCGGTTTTACTCGTCACTGCGCTCGTAGTCATCATGAAGCAGCCCGACTGGCTTCACGATATTTTTGGCTTCATCCACATTGGAAGTAGCCGCTGATCATCCACGGCAAATAATTTTTGTAAAAAAGGCTTAGTCCCTCTTTCTTGCGGTGAGGGAAAAGAACTTGGTAACAAATTTTTACCGACCTGTTGGCTACGCACCGGCAGGTCTTTTTTTGTTGTGCCCGGGAAAAAAGGGCGGTCGGAAGCTTCACTTTTTCCTCCCTTTAGAAATTGCCTGGAATTGGCTGCCCGAGAGAAAAAGAATGGATCTTTAGCCCAGCGAGCTAAATTCAAACAGCTTCTTAGGTTTTACATCTCCTCGCTCTCTGCCTGCAACAGCTCCCGGTATTTTCCAAACACAGAGGATTTTGAGATAAAACCCAGGTATTTGCCATCTTTGACCACGGGCAGGTTCCAGGCGTGATGGCGGTCAAATTTTGCCATGACCGATTCCATGGATTCATTTACATCCAATACAGCAGGGGGGTGGTACATCAGATCCTTTACTCGGGTCTTGGAGTATAAGTCCGAGTTGAACATGATTTCCCGCACATCGTCGAGCAACAACACGCCCTGGAGTTGCCCCTGCTCATCCACGACGGGGAACACGTTTCTGCTCGAGTGCGCAATAATCTGCACCAGCTCTCCCAACGTGATTTCCGGTGTGATGGGTGAAAAGCTGTGTTCTACCAAATCTTCTAAGTTCAGGTTGTGCAGTATCTGCCGGTCCTTTTCGTGGGAAGGTGCCCAGAGGCCTTGCAGGTAGAGGTCTTTGGTAAAGATCGAATGAGGCTCGAAGTAATGAGAGACGAAGTAGGAAAGTGCCGAAACAATCATCAGGGGTACAAACAGCGCATAACCGCCCGTTATCTCTGCAATTAAAAAGATGCCGGTCAGGGGAGCTTTGAACAGGCCGCTCAGTATCCCTGCCATGCCGACGGCGATAAAGTCAGCTACAGGCAGGTGGGTGGCCCCAATCATGTTGACGACAATGGCAAAAATGAACCCTACCAGCGCACCCGAGAACATGGACGGGGCGAACAATCCCCCGTTTCCGCCTATGCTCAGCGTTACGGAAGTAGCAACAGCTTTGAAGAGCAAAACGACAAAGGCAAACCCCACCACCACCCAGATGTTGTTGGAAAATTGATAGATCAGGCTGTTTTCAGTAATGCTGGCGTATTCACCCTTGAACAGTTCATTTACTGTTTCGTACCCTTCGCCAAACAAGGGCGGCATCAGGAAGATCAGAACGCCCAGCATCAGCCCACCCACCAAAAACCTTTCTCCCTGACTTTTTTTCCTGCTGAAGTATTTTTTGAAATAAAGTGTCATCCGCAGGGTGTAAACAGAAATGAGGCCACAGGCAAGGCCCAGCAGGCCGTAATAGGGAATGCTGCCGAGCGTCCAATCTGTCTCGGGGAAATAGAAAAGCTCTTCGTAGTAAAAATAACGGGCCACCACGGCGCCGCTGGCCGAAGCAATCAACATGGGGATGAAGGAATGGAGCGCTATGTCGGTGAGCAGCACCTCAAAAGCAAAAATGACACCGGCTACCGGGCAGTTAAAAACAGCTGCCAGCCCAGCTGCTGCACCGCTGGCAAGGAACAGAGTCTGCCGCTGGTGGCCAACCCGGAGCTGCCTGGCCAGATTCGACCCAATCCCTGCTCCCGTGCTGACAATCGGCGACTCCAAGCCCACAGACCCCCCCAGGCCCACCGTGAGCGAACTGGAAATGATATGCCCCCAAGCTTCGTAGCGGGGCAAGTTCGAGCGCTTCTTCGACACGGCGTAAACCAGGCGGGAAGTGCCCACTTCCAATGGCTTTCGCAAAATATACCTGACGTAAAAAACCGTCAGCATAATGCCAATGATGGGGAAGAAAAAGAACAGCACCCTGCTTTGGGAAGGATCGTCGCCCATCACCAACCTTTCTACAGTCGCCACCGAATATTTCATCACCACAGCTGCCAGAGCAGCGACAATGCCAATGATGATAGCGACCAGGATCTGGTAGTTGCGCTCGGAAATATGAGCCGACAACCATCCTATCCCGCGGTTAAAGACGATTTTGAGGAACCTCCAGTACCTGTGGAGTTGGTGTCCTGTCTTTTTAAAAAATTGCAGCATCTTGCTCTTGTCCTGCTTTTTCCAATTTATGGGAAATGCAGAGTTGGTTTTTTTCGCTAAAATTCAAAAGTAATTTGAAATAAGCTCAATAACGCTGCATTTTATCAAAAAAGCCTCCTCATAAAGTCGCAATGTTGTCGAAGCAGCCTGAAATAGCCAGATTTCCAGAGCAGTAGCGTCCCACGCTAAGAGCTTTTTTGCGTTTTGGTGCTTGAGCTGAGATGCTGTTGGGATTGAGTTTACCGGGCTGGAAAGGTGTCTTTTCCGCCCAGAGCCAAGCAAATTTTTCAGCAATAGCTAAGGCTATTCATTCAAAATTGGCTTTGCTCTGGACAAAAAATCCATTCTTTTTATCTCCGGCAGCCCAACCCCAACAGCATCTGAAAACGAGCAATTTCTTGTCAGGTTTTTAGCTTTTTGAAGTTGCATAGCAGCGCTACGGAACTAAAAAAAGGAAAACAGGACGAAAAAGGGCCGTTTTTTAGCCAAGTGGCCCAATCGCAAACAAGCTCTAAAGTGGCTAAGGAATGTGCCACAGGGAGCTGCTTTGGAGCAGGAGCTGAAAATCCCTTTTTCCCAGCCAAACTCCAAAGTCAGAGATAGCCGAATACGCCGCCTTTTTCTGTAGCGACCTGCTTTTCCCTGCCATTCGGCCGATGGACATTAAAAAAAAAGCAAAGGCCCGGCGAGCATGCTCCAACCGGGCCTTTGTTCCTTCAAAAACCGATGCTTAGGAACGTGTCGGAAATAACTTACGCATTTGGGCGGCGTCTATTGGGCGCTGGCTGTGTTAGTGAAATAGTTACGTAGCTAAGGCTATGCGCCTATTTCACTGCCTTGCCAACCCCCAAAATACACTCGCCGAAATACTCAACTTATTTCCGGCACGTTCCTTAGTTGCCGAAATCGTCAAATGCAATATTTTGCTCCGGCACACCGAGATCGTTCAGCATCTTCTGAACAGCAGAAAGCATGAGCGGCGGCCCGCAGAGATAGTATTCGATTTCTTCCGGTTCGGGGTGATTTTTGAGGTAGTTTTCAAACACCACCTGGTGAATAAATCCAACCGGACCGGTCCAGTTGTCCTCCGGGGTAGGCTCCGACAGGGCAACGTGATAGGAGAAGTTGTCGTAATCTTTCTCGATATTGCGGAAATCATCGGTATAGAACAACTCGCGGGACGAGCGGCCGCCGTACCAGTAGCTCACCTTGCGATCTTTCGTCTTGAGCGTATGAAAGAGGTGGAAGATATGCGAGCGCAGCGGTGCCATGCCAGCACCTCCTCCGATGTAAACCATCTCTTTTTTCGTCGGCTTGATAAAGAACTCACCGTAAGGGCCTGATACGGTCACTTTATCGCCGGGCTTACGGGTGAAAATGTAACTGGAGCAAATACCGGGATTGACATTCATCCAGGTCTTTGCTGCGCGATCCCAAGGTGGCGTGGCAATACGGATATTCAACATGACGATGTCTCCTTCTGCGGGGTGATTAGCCATGGAGTAGGCCCGGAACTCGGGTTCCTCGTTTACCATTTTCAATCCCCACATCTGAAACTTATCCCATTCGGGTTTAAACTCGTCGGGTTTTTTATCCGCCAATTTTGGATGTGCCGTGATGTCAATGTCTTTGAATTCGCACACGATGGGCGGCACATCAATTTGCACATACCCCCCCGATTCGAAGTTTAAGGTTTCGCCGGGTGGGAGCCGTACGACAAATTCCTTGATAAAGGTGGCGACGTTGTAATTGGAAACGACTTCACATTCCCATTTTTTAACGCCAAACACCTCCTCCGGTACGCGGATCTTCATGTCAGAGCGCACCTTTACCTGACAGGCGAGGCGGACGTGGTCAGCCACTTGTTTTCGGTTGAGGTGATTCAACTCTGTTGGCAGCACATCGCCGCCTCCTTCGTCCACATTGCATTTGCACATGGCGCAGGTGCCTCCACCGCCACAGGCAGAGGGAAGGAATATATTTTTATCGGACAAGGAGGTCAAAAGAGAACTACCCGGCTTGACGAGCAGCGGCTTTTCTTCCTCGCCATTGATGATAATCTTGACGTCACCCTGCGGTACCAGCTTTTTTTGAGCGAAGATCAATCCGAAGGTCAACAAAAGAATAATCGCTGTGAAGGCCAGTACCCCCAAAACGACGAACATCGTATCAAATAGGAAAATCATCGTGATCATGATATGTGAAAGGAGGAAAACGGAGATAGCCCCCCTTTATCCCTCCTTCGGGTTTTTAAAAATATAGCGCCGGGTTGATGCCCAGCAAGCTCATGAATGCAAGTCCCATCAAGCCTGTCAAAATAAAGGCAATTCCCAGGCCCCGCAAAGGTGCCGGGATGGCGCTGTACCGGATCTTCTCCCGGATTGCAGCCATCAGGATAATTGCAAGTGCCCACCCCACACCAGAGCCAAAGCCATAAACCACACTTTCTGAGAAGGTATATTCTCTTGCTACCATGAAGAGCGCAGCCCCCAGGATGGCACAGTTAACGGTAATCAGCGGAAGAAATATGCCCAGGGCATTGTAGAGCGCCGGAGAATACTTTTCCACTGCCATTTCAACCAACTGTACCGATGCTGCAATGGTAGCAATGAAAAGGATGAATCTCAGGAAGGTGAGATCCATTTTAAAAATACCATTAGGGCCTAAAACCAGTTCACTGATAATCCAGTTAATCGGAATTGTCAGTACCAGCACGAAGATCACCGCACCGCCAAGGCCAATTGCGGTTTTTAGTGATTTAGAAACTGCCATGAAGGAACACATGCCGAGGAAATAGGAAAGCACCATGTTCTCGATAAAAGCAGATTTGAGAAAAATATTTGCTAAGTCGCCCATGATCTTATTTTTTAAAACGAATGAGGTGGGTATTCAATCAGCAGACATGATCAGGAAACATCAATGAGTTTTCTGTTTTTAGCCCGCTGTATCCAAATAATAATTCCAATCAGGAAGATAGCAGACGCAGGAAGCACCATAATGCCATTGGGGATGTACCAATTCATCCAACTAACATCTTGCGTATTTATCAAATATGCCGATGTCGGGCCGATGATCTGGATACCAGCAATGGCTCCCTTTCCGAAAAGCTCACGCACGAAGGCTACCCCTACAAGGATCAAGCCGTAGCCCAACCCATTGCCGACGCCATCGAGGAAGGACTTCCAGGGCTTGTTGGCCATTGCAAAGGCTTCCAAGCGGCCCATGACGATACAGTTGGTAATGATCAAGCCGATAAACACCGACAATTGTTGCCAGACTTCGTAGTTATAAGCTTTGAGTACCTGCTCTACCACAGTTACCAGGAATGCTATCACGACCAGTTGAACGATCATCCTGATCTGCTTGGGGATTCCCTTTCGCAAAAGAGAAACCACAAGGTTAGAGAAGCCCGTCACAAGTATTACAGAAATGGCCATGATGAATGCAGGCTTGAGCATCGTCGTAACGGCAAGTGCCGAACAAATGCCCAATATCTGTACCGTGATGGGGTTGTTGTCGTTGATCGGGTCAGTCAGTAGCTTGCGCTCTTTTTTACCCAGCCACTCCTCTTTTTCTTTTGGAAGTGTCGTTGCAGTTGTTTCAGCCATAATCGTTGATTTATTGCAGCTACTCAGTGGGGGTGCTTTTTGGGGGAAATTCTTCAATTTTCCCGAATTGCGGGAGAAGGAGTAAAAAATTCCATTGTTTCTTCATTCTCCCACACCCTTCTGAGTAGTTACGATTTATTTTTACAGTAATCAGCGTTGCTAAGGCAACGCTGTCGCTATTTTTTCTTTAAAGTTTCAAAATAAGGTAGGTAAACTTCAATCCCCTTGTGGAGCATGTTCGACACCCCTACAGAGGTGATTGTTGCTCCTGATATGCCGTTTACTTCGTGTTCAGGGTGTTTCACCGCCCCCTTTACTACTGCGACGGACACGTACTGTGCTCCATCCATAATAGTTTTTCCTACAAACTGCGCAGGGAAGGTTGGATTGTCTTTGATTTCTGCACCTAAGCCCGGTGTTTCGCTGACGTGTCCGAAGGATGCACCAACTATGGTGTTAAAATCATCCTTGATGGCTATGGTGCCCCAAATCTTATCCCAAAGTCCATTACCGCGAACAGCAACGAGATAGGTATTGCCTGAGCTACCTTTGTAGATGTACAAAGGGTATTTGCGCTCGTTCATGGGCTTTTTCTCTTCCTTTGCCATGTCTATATCTTCTGCTTTTAAGCCTTCAACAGGCTTCCCCTGGGCATCCAACACTACCTGATCCACTTTTTCAGCAAACAAATCCAAAACCTCCCGGGAGCTAATTTTGGAAAGGTCAACGCCAAGCTGATCCTTGATGGCGCTCAGTATCTCTCTCTTTTTGAATACTTCCTCATTTGCTTCGTGGAAAGGTTGCAGGCCTGTCACGACGATAGCCAGCACAACTGACACAATAACGGTCATAATGAGGGTGTATATCGTGATGTATTTATTACTGTGCACGGCTTATTGTTTTTAAAATTAAATAATTATTCCTGAAATACAGGCATTTACTCATTAGCCACTGCCTGTACAAGTTTAGCCCGCCGCTTGATGTTGCTCTGTACGACGAAGTGATCTATCAGCGGCACAAAAATGTTCATAAACAAAATTGCCAGCATCCATCCTTCGGGATAAGCCGGGTTGATTACCCGGATAAGCATGCCCAGCACCCCAATGGAGAAGCCGTATATCCACTTGCCCATGTTGGTATTTGAGGCCGTCACGGGGTCTGTCGCCATGAAAGCCATTGCAAACCAGAATCCTCCCATGTAAAAATGGTAGTACCAGGGAACATGCATGTACGCATCATGCCCCCAGGCGTTAAAGAGCAGTGTCATAAAAACAGCTCCAAACAAGCAGGAAATCATAATGCGCCAACTTGCAATGCCCATGACCGCTAGGGCCACCGCACCTACGATGATCAGGGGTTTGCTGGTTTCACCCACAGAACCGGGAATATCCCCCCAAAACATTTGCAGCGGAGAGTAAACCTCGGTTACATGCGCCCAGCCCTGGGTCGCCAGTGCAAGCGGGGTTGCCCCGGTGAAGCCGTCCACAACAGAGCCACCACCTTCTCCAAAAGTGGCGATGCCAAATCCTCTAAATATCCAGTCGAAGAAATGCTCTGCCCAACCGTAGTGCTCCCCGGTAATTTGTGCTCCGTTAAACTCAAGTCCTGCTACCCAGACGGTATCCCCCGAAATTGTGGTGGGGTATGCGAAGAACACAAAAGCCCTCGCAAGCAAGGCAATGTTCACAACGTTCATCCCCGTGCCTCCAAATGCCTCTTTGCCGATAATCACGGCAAAGGCAACGGCCAGAGCGAGAATCCACAGCGGAATATCTGGCGGCATGATCAGCGGAATCAGTGCCCCCGTCACAAGAAATCCTTCCTCTATACCATGTCCTTTCCTGGCGGCATAGTAAAACTCAATGCCCAGGCCCACGACGTGGGTGACAATGAAAATCGGAAGAATCTTGATGATCCCGTAAGCGAGTTTCAGGTGTACGGCCTCCAGGAAGGCAGTATGCTGCCCCAAGGCTACAAAGTGCTGCTGGCCAATGTTGTAAATACCAAACACGTAGCACAGTGCCAGCATCAACACCACCATGACCATCAGCCGCTTCAAGTCCATGCGATCCCGAATGTGTGCGCCTGTCTGGGTAGTTGTATTCGGCGTAAAAAGGAAAGTAAAAAAACCGTCAAACAAGGTGTGCAGGAATTTCTTCTCCTTGGGCGGCTCAAATCTTTTTACTTTTTCGACTAATTTATTCATAGGTGATTGAATTATTAAATGGATGGATGGATGGATGGCTCGTTTTATCAACCTTGTTCGTGCATCATATCAAGGCCGTTGCGCAAGATTTGTTGCAGCGGCTGCTTGGAGGTGCATGCAAATTCGCACAAGGCTATATCTTCCTCAACCAGCTCGTGGATGCCAAGTCCCTCCATCTGCTCGTAGTCATTTGTCAAAATGGCTTTCATCAGGTGTTGGGGATAAATATCCATCGGCAACATATCCTCGTATTGCCCCGTCACAACAAATGCCCGTTTTTCACCTTTCATGTTGGTGTTTGCCTCGTAAGTGGATCTCGGGAAAAGCCATCCTGGCAATGCCCTCGAAGCACTCGGCGATGCCAGATCAGGCAAAAGCCAGCCAAAGGTCTGATAAAAATCGCCTTCTAACAGTACCGATACCTGATCATCGTAGAAGTCCAGGTATTGAGTTGCCAACTTTTTATGGCCGCTCAACACGTCGCCCGAAATAATGCGGACGTGGTCGCTGGTGAGATTGCCTTTCAATAGCTCACCCAAATTTGCTCCGATGTACGTGCGCACATACTGTGGCGCTTTCAGCTCTGCTCCCGTCAAAGCGACAATGCGTTCTGCATTGAATCGGTGTTCTGTGAACAGGCAGCCCAGCGTGATCACCTCCTGCACCCCCAGCGTCCAGGCAGTGGTCTTGGAAGTGAGCGGCGCTGTGTGGTGCATCTGGATACCGACATTGCCGGAGGGGTGCTTGCCCTGGAACCATGTCAGCACAACTCCCTTTGCCTCGGTGAACGCTGCGGACGGGGCACTATCGCCATTGGCATTCAGTCCGAGAAATACCCTGCCTTTAGTTAGCTTATTCAGCACGTCAAGTCCTTTCTGGAAGGCTGCTTCTCGGCCTTTTACCACCAGGTTGTTGTCGGGTGCCAAGGGCGCCGAATCAAAGGTGGAAATATAAATGTTGTCGGGAATCACCGAAGTTTCTGCGACGATATCATAAGGCCGTTGGCGCAACAGCGACCACCCCCCTGAATCCAGCAAGAAGCTGACTAAGTCCTCCCGGCTGGTGCTTTCCAGGTCAATAGCGGGAAATTCACGGTATTGCTGCACATGGTCAGCCAGAATGACTATCTCCACAATGGACCGGCGCTCCCCCCGATTGATGGCAATAACTTCTCCACTGACAGGGGCGACGTATTTGATGTCTGTATGGACTTTATCATAAAACAAATGATCACCTGCCTTAACGGCGTCACCAACTTCCACAGCTACTCTGGGTATGGCAGCTACACCTCTGAAGTTTGGAGGCTGAATGGCAAAGGTCGTCGCCTTCACTTTGTCGTTAATTGTTGCCTCAGCAACTCCCTCCAGTCGAATGTTGAAACCTTTGTTTAGTGAAACAACTCTGCCTCTTGCGTATGCAGGTGTCTTTGGACGGAACAAATCAGTAGGGCCGGTGTAAAAGGACACCTCCTTATCTTCGGCACCTGCCCTCTTCGATCTGACACTGAGCAGCCTGTCAGACAGCTGAATAAGCAGAAACAACACCAACAACAGCCCAAATGCCAATAAGAGGTAGTGCGTGGTGTTGGAACCATGAGCTTCTGTCGCTTGTGCCTGAACCAATTGATGTAGAAACAGGAAGGAAGTTATCAGAAGAAGCCTTAAAGAACTTTTTTTCATTCTGAAATGCTGATTTATGAAGAAAAGAAGTCAGATAAAGTACTCATTGTCAAAGGTTACAAAGTGGAGAATCCAGGTTTTTCACCAACTCCTTACCTCCTCCGCATCAAACCAATGACCGAGCGCCGCAAAGTTATAAAAGGTTTGATTCTGGGGAAGAAGACCCAAAATCAAACTTGAGCAAAACTACTATTTAGATTTACTCTAAACAATATTTTTTTTAAAAAATATTGTTTGCCTGAATCCAAGCTGTTGATGTCGCTTTTTTATTCATTTCCTCCTTCCTTAAGCGCATGTTGGGGTTTGGGTGCTTGCGCTGAGATGCTGTTTGAAGTTGCGTAGCATCACTACGGAGTTGAAAAAGGAGAAAAATTGACGAAAAATTGCTCGTTTTCAGATGCTGTTGGGGTTGGGCTGCCGGAGATAAAAAGAATGGATTTTTTGTCCAGAGCCAAGGAAATTTTAAAGGAATAGCCTTAGCTATTGCTGAAAAATTTGCTTGGCTGTGGACGGAAAAGACACCTTTCCAGCCCGGTAAGCTCAATCCCAACAGCATCTCTGCTCAAGCACCGAAACGCAAACAAGTTCTTAGGAATCTGCCGGGAATAAGTTGGGCAATTCGGCAAGGGCAATTCAGAGGCTGACAAGGCTGGGAGCATAGTCCGAGCTATGTAACTATTTCACCAACACAGCCAGCGCTCAAAAGATCCTGCCCCAATGGGTAAGTTATTTCTGACACGTTCCTAAACACAGGTCTGCTTCATGCGTTATTCTTTCACCACTATAAAAAATTGGCCTGGAGGGGAGCGGGAGAGAGGGAAGGTAAAAGCGCATTTTTCCTTCCCTCCCCTGCCAGCAGGAGGGTGTAAAACAGCTACAAAAACCTTATTGCTTATGCCATCTGACGATCAGCACTACGAAAATCATGAGACTGCTGAAAATGAAGACTTAATTGAAGATACCGCTGATGAAAATCTCATTGAGGAAGGCAGCTTCAACCGAGAACTTCAACCCTGGGAGCGCTCTTTACCTGCAAATCTGACGATTATCCCCATTTTTCAAAAGCCCATCTTTCCCGGAGTTCCGCTGCCCATGAATTTTAGCGGGGAGCATCTCGTCAAGGCCATCCGAGAAGCCATCGAAAAAGACAATGGCTACATTGGCCTGTCACTGGCTCTTTCCCGCGAGGAGGAGGAAGAACCCCAACTGGCAGAAGTCGGTACGGTGTTTCAGGTTTTGCGCTTTGTACCTCTGGCCCCCGGTGTATTGCAGGTAGTGGGGCAGGGTGTCAGTCGCTTCACACGGAAAAAAACGATCTACCTCAGACCCCAGATCAAATGGGAGGTAGAATACCATCACAACCCCAAAGACAAACCGACTACTGAACTGAAAGCCTACATGCTGTCTATCAGCTCAGAATTGAAGGAGCTGCTGAAGCTCAACCCCTTATTTAAGGAGCAAATCAACCTGGTAGTTTCCCAGCTCAACTACGAAACGCCAGGGCTGACGATGGACGTCATCTCCAACCTGCTCACCACTGATGCTGAAAAATTACAGGCTTTGTTAGAAACCTTCGACCTGTTTGAGCGAGCAAACCTGCTGCTTCGCCTCATCAAGGAGGAATTGGAAGTGGCTAAAATCCAGCAAAAAATCCAAGCTCAGATTGATGAGCAGGTAAACAAACAGCAAAAGGAGTTTTTCCTGCGGGAGCAACTGCGAGCCATCAAAAAGGAACTCGGCATCGAAAAAGAGGAAAGCGAAACTGAAATTGAAAAAATCGAGAAAAAGCTGGCAGACAAGCAGCTCTCTGAAGAAGCCCGGCAGGTGGTGACCGAAGAACTCGACAAACTGAGAACCCTGAACGCTCAGTCACCTGAGTTTGCCGTCACCCGCAACTACCTCGAACTCATCGCAGATCTGCCCTGGGGCGTTTATTCCGACGACAACCAAGATATCAAAAAAGCGCGTGCCATCCTCGACCGGGATCACTACGGGTTGCAGGACGTTAAAGAACTCATCCTGGAATTCCTCGCTGCCGTCATTAAGCGAGGCAGCATCGGTGGCTCCATCATTTGCCTGGCAGGCCCGCCAGGCGTCGGCAAAACCTCCATCGGCCAAAGCATCGCCGAGGCGCTGGGCCGGAAGTTCTTCCGATTTTCCATCGGCGGCATGCGCGACGAAGCGGAGATCAAAGGCCATCGGCGCACCTATATCGGAGCCTTACCCGGCAAAATAATCCAGGCACTCAAACGGGTGGAAACCTCCAACCCACTGATTATGCTGGACGAGATCGACAAGATAGGCATGAGTTACCAGGGCGACCCAGCCAGCGCACTGCTCGAGGTGCTGGACCCTGCCCAAAATTCGGCCTTCCTGGATCACTATCTCGACATTCCCTACGACCTGTCAAAGGTCTTGTTCATCACAACTGCCAACCAGCTTGACACCATCCCTGAACCGCTGCTCGACCGAATGGAAGTGATCCGCCTCTCGGGTTATATTCTGGAAGAAAAAGTACAGATAGCAAAGCAATACCTCGTACCCCGCCAGTTGAAAGAACACGGTTTCAAAACAAAAGACGTCCGGTTTTCAGATGATGCCTTGCGCCTCATTGCCGACAAATACGCACGCGAAGCTGGGGTGCGCAACCTGGAAAAACAAATCCGCAAAATCGTCCGCAAAATCACGATGATTTCTGCAGAAAGCGGACAAAAGACTTTTACCATTCAGGAGAAAAACGTGGAAAGTTACCTGGGGAAGCCCATTTTTACCACGGAAAAACTATACCCCAAGCCCATTCCCGGCGTCGTGCTGGGCTTGGCTTACACAGCTTTCGGCGGAGCCACCCTCTACATTGAGGCTGCAGCCATTCCACACAGGGGTGGCGGCTTTAAGCAAACGGGCCAACTGGGCAGCGTAATGCAGGAAAGCACGCAGATTGCCTACAGCTACATCGAGTCTCTGTTGAGCGACAAGGGAGCTCCAAATGATTTTTTTGATAAAAACCTCATCCACCTGCACGTGCCCGCAGGCGCGACACCCAAGGACGGCCCCTCTGCCGGAGTCACTATGGCGCTGGCTCTCTATTCCCTGGTCACTGGCAAGGCAGTCAAAGACGGCCTCGCCATGACAGGCGAGCTAACCCTCACCGGTAAGATATTGCCCATCGGCGGCGTAAAGGAAAAAACCATCGCCGCCCGGCGGGTAGGTGTTACAGAACTCATATTCCCCATTGACAATAAAAAAGACTTTGAAGAATTGCCCAACTATATACGAGAAGGGCTTACCGTCCACTTCGCAGATTACTTCAAGGACGTGTTGAAAGTAGCTTATGGGTCTGTCCCCTAAGAGCATGTTGGAGGGGGAAGTTGAGCCGAGATACTGTTTGAATTGAGCTTACCGAGCTATAAAGGGCCGTTTTTTAGCCAAGTGACCAAATCGCAAACAAGCTCTAAGTCAAATCGCCACCGCTGACGACGAATAAAATCCTCCAGAGAAGGATGCTTTGCCAGCTGCCGCAACCAATTGGTCACTTGATGCAGCCTCCCCCCTGAGCCAGCAAAATTTCCTCTCCTACCAACCAGGTACTATGTTCAACCCGAACACAGGCTTCGTGTCTTTCAGTAGCGGCCAGGCGTAGTAAGGCTCCAGTACAAGTGCTCCGAAGAAGTTGATGCGCAGCGACACCCCTGCAGAGTACAGCGGCTTGAAATCGAATTGCCGTTCATTGCGGCTGTCAACCGGTCGCTTGAATACGTCCCAGGCAAGTCCTGCATCAGCAAAGGCAGAAAGCTCCGTAAAAAAGAATTTGGATTTGATTAGTGCCAGTTGCTCCGGTCCGGTAAACGGCAGCCTGACTTCGAGGTTTGCCACGGCGATTTTACTCCCAAAAAGCTCGTTGAGCGAGCGCCCGTTCTGGCGGAGTATCTCCGTTGAATTGCCAAATTCATAGCCTCTCATGTACCACGGAAAGCCCAAAAATATTGGGTAAAAGCTGTTCGCATTCCTGCCGTAACGCCCGTAATGCATAGCCCGAGCGGCAAAGGTAAAGGGCTTGACAAAGAAATATTTCCGCACGTCGGCAGTCAGGTTCAAAAAGTTGTAATCCCCAAAAGACTGCTCGCCACTCAGCCGAAAGCGATACCCTTTGGAGGGCGAGGCAATGCCAAAATAGGAATTGTCGCCCACCAGCCCGGCGCTCAGGCTGCCCAAAGCTCCTCTGAAAAGATTCAGTCCAATCTCGTCAGGGTCAACCCGGGTGCGATCCTGCCCGATAAAGGAGCCTGTCAGCACGGAGTAATACTGATCGTAGCGATCCACCCGGTTAGAATAAAAAGCGAAGGCAGCACCACCTTCTGCCCGCAGTACCCGCGAGAAGGGGTACTGTGCAAATACATTGACCTTTTCTTCAAAAATGCGGATGATGTCGGTCGTGCTGTGCCACACAGGCAGGTAAGATCCATCCTTGAAGGTGAGCGTATCCAGGAAATAAGGCGAAAAATATCCCGACCGCATGGGCATGTGAGAGATACCGACGCCCCAGTTAAACTGCCTCTTCTGATTGAGATAGGCAAAGGAGCCGCCGAAATCATAAATTTCGCCATTCATGTAAATGCTGGAAAACAGGAGGTTGTTGCCCAGTATATCGCTAAAGAGCATATCAACCCCACCGGCAATTCCCGTCGTCGTACCTGCGTGCATCTGCCCCATTCCCACGCCAACGCCTCCACCACCTGAAATGTAGTCCAGCTTGAATTTGGGCTTGTATGGCACCGGCTTGATCGCATCGGGTGCTACCCCCGGCAGGCTTTGCAACCTGGGCAGGTTGGCTGCGACAATATCCATTGCTGTTGTGTCAATGCGCGGCAGGGCTGCTGCTGCCAGGTCAACGCTGGAGGGCGGGACTTCCCGCTGCAGGAAACTCTCTCGGCGGGCTTTGTAAATGCTGTATTTCCCGTTGAAATAATGAGTAAAAAACAGGCGATCTCTGTTTTCCTTGATGGATGCCGAAATAGCCGGTGCGTAGGGCGTAATGCCGCTGATGCCCGTCAGGAAGTCCGTCATTTGAAAAAGGCGGCCCGTTGAAAGTTCGTAGCGGTACATGTTCCTAAATCCATCCCGGTTGCTCAGAAACAGGATATCCCCGCCTGCATCAAAAATGGGGTTCAGATTATCCGCCCCGTAAAAGAAATCCAGATCCTTCACTTGGCCGGTAGCCACATCCATCAGGGCGAGGTTGAAAGTCCACTTACCATCTCCTTTTTTAAAGCTGAGCTTGTCGGAGGAATAAACCAACCGACTGCCGTCAGGCGACCACGCTGGCAGCATTTCGGTGTACTTATCATGAGTCAGGCGAGTCACTTTTTTGTCTTGTACATTCACCTGGTAGAGATCCACCTGCCCTTCGACCAGACCCGCCACCACGATGCTTTTTCCATCGGGTGACCAGGCCGGGTTGCCAAAGGCCGGAACGCCTTCGATGCTGAAAGTCTGGATCATTTTCCCCTTTAAGTCCTTGATGACTAACACATTGGAGCCTTTTTTCACACCTACAAAAGCGACTAACCTGCTGTCTGGCGACCAGGTTCCAGCATTTTCAATAAAGCTCAGATCGTCGAGGTGTGCGCTACGGGTAGCACTGTGAATTTTGCGGATGATTTTGCCACTCACTGCATCAGCCAGGTACAGGTCAATACCGAATATATCTTTTTCAGAAAGGAAAATGACGTACTTCCCATTAGGACTCAGCACGGGGGCGATATTCAGGCTTCCTCCTCCTCTTCGGTTAGTCACGAAGGGGCTGCCGATGAATCGCTCTTTTTTGTCTGCGGTAAAAGGTTCGTACTGTGCTTTAATTGAGGCGATCCAGAGTTTGGAAAGGTCTTTTTCACTCAGGCCAAGTACCCGCACACAGGCTGTCTCAAAGCCGTCTTTGGCCGTTCCAGTAAACAGCGGAGCGATGATCTCATCCCCGCGCCAGCCTGCGACGAAGGCCCAGAACACCTGCCCCCAACGGTAGGGGAAATAAGCCGGATCTGACAGGTCTTTCAAGCTGGGAATTTTGTCATTGATGACGGCATCCCGCATCCACAAGGCCGTATGGGCATCCACCCTGCCAATGGACATGTATTCCGCCAAGCCCTCTACCATCCAAAGCGGCAGGTTGGCCAAGTTGCGCATGGAAGTTGAGTCGCCTTCGAGAATCAGGTGGTACTGAAAGGCGTGTACCAGCTCGTGCCCCAGCACGTGCCTGGTCTGTGCATTTGACATGGCAATGGGCAGCACGACCCTGTTTTTCAGCCCTTCCGTCACGCCGCCGGTGCCCATGCCGATTTCTCCCATGATGGCAGTCGTCTGTTGAAAATCTGCATGGTCATTGTAAAAAAGGACGGGATTTTTCCGGGTAAAAGTATCGGCCAACACGGCCTGGTGGAGTAGATACCAGTTTTCAGTCTGATCGGCCAATTCTTTAACCCGTACCGGGTTGTCGAGATAATGGTAAATTTCAAAGTGCGGTGTTTGGAGGACTTTAAAATCGTAGCTCTCGTACTTGGGTTTGTTTTTACCAAAATATTGAGCATGAAGGGGCTGGACAGCCACAGCCATTGCCAGCATACAAAGCAATGGGGACAAAAAGATTCTCATAACGCAAATTTTTTCGGTTACAACTGCACGGAAAGCCACAGGTGAGGGTAAAATGTGCAAACTATTCCCCCATTTCAGGATGAGGCAGCTTCTGCCTGGCAGTTGTTTTTGGTTAAAAAGAAGCGGAGAGATCAAATCATAATTGGCTGCGTTTCAACATTAATAAGGCGGCAGAACCAAGATTGTTCAAGGCAGGATGCCTCGCAGAGGCTCCCATCTGCACCCGAGATTCAGAAGTTGTTTGAATTTTGCTCACCGGGCTAAAAAGGCACCTTGCTCGCCCAAAACGAAGGAAGCTTTTCAGCAATAGCTTTGGTTATTTCTTCAAAATTTCTTTCGCCCTGGGCAAAAAATCCATCCTTTCTCTCTCGGACGGCCAAATCCAAACAGCTTCTAAGACAAACAAAAGACACTTTACACCCCACCCACAGTTTGGCTGAACAGGTGCTATTGCGGTTAAACCTGAGTTAAAAACACCTGCTTTTCCAAAAAATGCGCTGTGAAAATCGCATCTCACTTTTTTTCTGTTTTTTAAAAAAAAGCCGTTCTTGGCCTCCTCCTGCTTTTTCACCTTCATCTAAAATCTGACCTTTATGCGATACCTTGCTGTAACCATTCTCACTGCCCTCAATTTGCAGGCACTTGCCCAATCGGGTGACTGGCTGACACCCTTTGAAAAAAACGAGCAGACTACCACGACCTACGGCGAAGCCATCAGCTTTTATAAAAAATTGGCGGGGGCTTATTCCTGGCTCCAGCTCTCGGAATGGGGCATGACGGATGCGGGCTTTCCATTGCACACGGCCGTTTTATCTCAAAGCGGAGTTTTCGACCCCGTGGAGCTACGCCGACAAAACAAGCGCATTTTGCTGATCAATAACGCCATCCATCCTGGTGAACCCGAAGGAGTGGATGCCACGATGATGCTCTTCCGTGACCTGCTGCAAAAGCCTGAGCTGCAACCTTTTCTGGAAAATGTAGTGGTCATTGCTATTCCGTTTTACAACATTGGCGGAGGCTTGAACAGAGGCTGTTGCAGCCGGGCCAACCAAAACGGCCCCGAGCAATACGGCTTTCGAGGCAATGCCAAAAACCTCGACCTCAACCGGGATTTCATCAAATGCGACTCAAAGAACGCCCAGACATTTACCAAAATCTTCAACTACTGGCAGCCCGATGTGCTGATGGACAACCACACTACAAACGGGGCAGATTACACCTACACCATGACCCTGCTCCAGACCCAGGAGGACAAACTCGGCCCGGTGCTCGGCCCCTACCTCCGGAACGACCTGCTGCCGCAACTCTACAAAGACATGGCCGCCCGGGGCCTGGAGCTGTGCCCCTACGTCAACATCTGGGGCAACACGCCAGACAAGGGCATCCCCGGTTTTAACGACTCGCCGAGGTATTCTTCGGGCTACGCTGCCCTGCACCACTGCATCAGCTTTGTGCCCGAAGCACACATGCTCAAGCCCTTCCCGGCCAGGGTGTGGGCCACCTACAACCTCATGGACGTCATGATAAAAGCCATGAGCCGAGAGTCTGAAAAAATAGCGCGGCTGCGCCAGGAGGCGATTGCCCGGGCTATATCGCAGTCCTCCTTCCCGCTTGACTGGAGGCTGGACGAATCGCAGGTGGACAGCATTCTTTTTAAAGGCTATGAGGGCAAGTACAAGTCCAGCGAAGTGACCGGCGCCGACCGCCTCTGGTACGACCGCTCGGCTCCCTACGTGAAAAAAATCCCCTACCAGAATCACTTTGTGCCAAAAATTGAGGTGGAAAAACCAATGGCTTACATCATTCCCCAGGCCTATTCCGAAGTCATTGGGCTGCTAAAGGCCAACGGCGTGCTGTTCCAGCGCCTGAGCGAAGACGTGACCATCGAGCCGGAGATGTATTACATCCGCAAGTATGAAACGCAAAATGCCTACGAGTCCCATTACCTCCACTACAACGTTCAGGTGGAAAAAGTCGTCAGGCCCTGGCGGTTTCACAAAGGTGACTACGTGGCTTTCACCAACCAGCCAGCGGTGCGTTTTTTAGTTGAAACCATTGAGCCTCAGGGGGTGGATAGCTACTTTGCCTGGAATTTTTTCGACGGCATCCTGGGGCAGAAAGAATGGTTTTCTCCCTATGTTTTTGAGGACATCGCCGCTGAGCTTTTAAAAGAAAAACCTTCCATCCGGGAAGAGCTGGAAGCAAAAAAGCAGGCCGACCCTGAGTTTGCCAAAAGCCCTTTTGCCCAACTGGCCTTTGTCTATCAGCACTCGCCCTACCACGAGCCGACGCTGAATTTATACCCGGTGGGAAGGATAGTGAAGGGAACAGGGTTGCCGCTGAGAGCGGGAGAATGAGGAGAAGGATTTTCAAAAGTAACTAGTTAGCAGAGATGGAGGCTGTCTCATAAGCCAACTGGCGGCGAAAGTCGCCAAACACCCCTCCCTAAGAGCTTGTTTGCGATTTGGCCAAGTGACCAAATCGCAAACAAGCTCTTAGCTATTGCTGAAAAATTTGCTTAGCTCTGGGTGGAAAAGACACCTTTTTAGCCCGGCAAGCTCAATCCCAACAGCATCTCTGCTCATGCACCCAAACGCAAACAAGCTCTAAAGAATTTCATTCGCTGCTGCAGGCGACGATGAGCCTTTTGAGGCAGTCTCAAAACGGGAGGCGAAAGAAAAATGTCTTTTTCTTTCGCCCTCGCCCATTTAAGCTATTTTTGATAGAAGCACAAAAGACAAAACCAACTTTACTTCTGCACCACTACCCTGCTCTGCGCCAAACCTTCGGCGTGGATAATTTTTAAAAAATACACACCCGATGGCAGGGAGGGCAGTTCCAGGACAAGCGTTTGTTCGCCGGAGGGCAGGGCTTTGAGTTGCCTCTCCATCACCAGCCTGCCTCGCATATCTCGGATTTGAAGACTGGCATCGCCACCCGGCGAGCTGAAGCGGGTAAAGAAGTTTCCTGCAGACGGGTTGGGGAAAACATCCAGACCGGTGCTTGGGAGCAACTCTCGCTGCCGCACGGAGGTCGCCACTATCGTCTCAAAAGCCCCGACTTCAGGCGCTGCGCCGGAGAAATCGTTGTTGAAACCGGGTATCAACACGCCCTTGTCAATCAGCGGACTATTGGCGGGCAGGTGGAAGTCGCCATGCTCAGGGTCGGCAAAATGCGGCAGCAGGTTTAGGGGATTATTCAGCCAGACATCAGGGCTGCCCGTGATTTGAGCCAGGCTGTCGCTCAGGGTCTCCAAGTCTTCAAAAAACAAACACGCATTCTGCCCGCCATGCATAGGGCGGATGATGCCCGTTATATCGCTCCCGAGATTCACTACATCGTTATTGACAGATTCAAAACTGTAAGAAGGTTGGTCTAATACCCCGTCAAAAAACAAAGTGGCATCGCCTTCTGTATAAAATATGTTGTTACGCAATTGGAGTACCTTCCAGTTTGGCTGCCAGAGATATAGACTGAAAGAATACGGCTCGATACCGTACACGGTGTTGTGCATGAAATATATCTGGTTAGTTGGAATCTCATCAGGTTCCCCTGCGTTTAGCTTCAGGGCGGTCGTCCAAGATTCATGGGTTTTGACGTTTTCACAGGTGACAAAATTGGGGTCATCCATGTGATTTTTTCTTTGGTCCATGTGGTGAAAGACATTTCTGAAGATGTACGCATTTCTCTGTCCCTGTGTGATAAGCGAGGTACCAATAGGGCAATAGCTCAGGTCATTTCCCCATATCTGAGTACTGCGGTGCTCACCCCCGATTACCAGCCCATCAAAGCACCATGAAATATGGTTCTCGCTAATGTCACTGGCTATCATGCCTGGATTGTCTTCCCCTTTACCCAGGCTTATGCCATCCACCACGCCCTGCACGTTGTTCTTCCAAACGATGTTGCCATGAACTGCCTCTCCTGCGAAAAAACGGAAAGAAATACCGATGTTTTCAAGATACCTGCCATAAGTGCCGCAGCTGGGGTCAACAAGCGGGATCACCTGGTCGCGGGTTGTTTTAAACGCGGCGTGCGACCAATAGCCTGTACCATCCACGATATTGCAGTTCATCACAATGTTGTTGTTGCATTTGCCGGTAAACTCGACCGGAAAGTTGCAAAAATCAAAACTGCATCCGTCCACCACCACATTGCTGGCATTTTCAATAGTGAGGGTATAAGAGGGATAGCATGTAGTGGGGTTGCCAAAAAAATCATAGTCGCAAGTACCTTTCCCATAGTACCGGAATTGAATGCCCTTGATGCGCAGGCGTACATTTTTCTTATTGCCCTTAATGCGAAGGCAGGAATACTCCTTTGCAAAAAGAACATCTGCGTTATTGATATTCTTATGGTCAAGCGTTTTGATGTAAACCTTGTTGTCTTTGCCCCGGTAAAATCCCGACAAATCAAAACCGAGTGACTTAAGGCTGGGATAACCAGGAAAGAATGAAGCCGGATTGAGTATGGCATAAGGATACATCCGCTCACCGTCCACGAGGCAAAGGGCATTAAAACGAAGGCTGGAAGGAAGTGTCGTCCACCACATATCAGGATCTCCTTGCGACTGCGTCCAGGTATAGGTCTCGTAGGAGCCGCCATCCAGAACTGGCTGTTCGCCCTGTGCAGCCATGATGGTAATGGGCTGGCCCTCCGGGCAATCCTGCGTGAGATTGAGCGTCATTCCGCCGAGGTAGTAGTGCCCGCCCTTGAGCAGCACGGTCGTGCCACAGGCCAATCCGGAACTGAGCAGGGTCTTCAGGTTGCCGGGGTTTGATTCGGTGTAAGCCGAGCCGCTGCCGCCGGGTGCAACCCATTTCAGGTTGCCCGTCGCTTCTATGACTGGAACCGTCCGGGTGGTCGCCGCCCCTGTCAGGACATCCTTTTTATAAACAGGAAATGAATCTATCAGGCTCAGTTCCAGTTCGTAGGTTTTGCCTGGCTCCAGTTGGAACAAGCTGCCCCAAAATTCTCCCATGGAAGTGCGGGAAGCGGGGAAGCCCGGTTGCCAGTCTCCTCCTGTTTCCCGGTAGCGAACTTCCGTAACAACGGTGAGGTCTGTATCGTACCCGGACGGGAGTACCACCTGGTAACCGATGCTGTGCAATGTGGAATGAAGGCTCAGTTGCTGAGCAGTTGCAAAACTCCCTGTGAGGAATATGGCAAGGATGCCTGCTATTTGGAATAAAGAATTAGGAGAGTATTTCATTCACTTCAGTCTTAATTGTTCAACTTTGGCCAGGTTCAGAGGATAAGTAAAATGACCTTTCATCCAAAGAAAACGGCCCAATTGCAATCAACAAACGGGCCGTTAAAGTTCCACAATTTTTTAAAATATTACAATTCCCTGTAAGGATATCAAAAGAGGTGTACTTAAAAAATACTTCCTTGAGTAGCCTCACTCAGGCTGTGACAGTGTATCAATCTTCGTACTCTTCGTATTCTTCTTCCATCAGCAGGCGACGCTCTTTGTAGGCATTGTGCGACTCCATGCTGGTAACAAAAATCTCATCGTATTTGCGAACACCAGTACCTGCCGGGATTTTCTTGCCGACGATGACGTTCTCTTTCAAGCCGTACAGCATATCGGATTTGGCCTCAATAGCAGCCTGACTGAGTACTTTCGTCGTTTCCTGGAAGGAAGCAGCAGAAATCCAGCTTTCTGTTCCCAATGAGGAGCGGGTAAGCCCCTGGAGTATGGAGCTGGAGGTGGCAGCCACGGCATCCCGATACTGCACCAGCTTGCGATCATTGCGCTTCAGGAAGGAGTTTTCCTCCCGGATCTGGCGCAGGTTTACGAGCTGTCCGGCTTTGAGGCGATTGCTCTCTCCAGCATCGGTCACAACTTTTTTATCGTAAATCCAATCGTTCTGCTCAATAAATTCCCATTTTTCAATTGCTTCCCCTTCGAGGAAGGTCGTGTCGCCCGGGTCTTCGATAGTCACCCGGCGCATCATCTGGCGAACGATTACTTCGATGTGTTTGTCGTTGATAGGGATACCCTGCGAGCGGTAAACTTCCTGTACGCCATTCACCAAGTAGGACTGCACGGCAAAGGGGCCTTTGATTGCCAGGATATCCTTCGGAGCCATGGTGCCATCGGAGAGTGGCGTGCCTGCCCGCACGAAGTCACCTTCCTGCACCAGCACGTGCTTGGACAGCGGGATATGGTAGCGGCGGATTTGGCCGTCTTTGGCTCTGACGTTGACCTCCTGGGTGCCCCGTTTGATCTTGCCGAAGAGCACCTCACCATCAATTTCAGAAACGACCGCCGGGTTGGAGGGGTTTCTGGCTTCGAACAATTCGGTCACCCTCGGCAGGCCTCCGGTGATATCCTGAATCTTGCCCAAAGTACGCGGTATCTTGGCAATCTTCTGCCCTGACCTCACTTCGTGGTTGTCTTCGATGGAGATGTGAGCCCCCACGGGCAGGTTGTATCGGCGCAACTCTTCCCCGTCTGCACTGACGATAGCAATGCTCGGGATTTTCTTCTTGTTTTTGCTTTCGATGACGATCTTCTCCGAGTGGCCGGTTTGGTCATCCCGCTCCAGGCGGTAGGTAGTGCCTTCTTCGATGCTGTCAAACTGGGCTATGCCGGTAAATTCGGAAATGATCATGGCATTGAACGGATCCCAGTCGCAGATCAAATCACCTTTGCTGATCATTTGTCCTTCCTGTACGTACAGGTTTGAACCGTAAGGAATGTGGTGCGAGATGTAATGCCGCTTACCTTCCTCATCTGTGAGGCGAAGTTCACCGATGCGCGAGAGGACGATCTTTACCGTCTTTCCGTTGCTGTCAACGTAGTCCGTGGTGCGAATGGCATCAAACTCAACCTTGCCGTCGAATTTGGAAGTGATCTCGTTTTCAGCCTTCGCAACAGAGGCAACCCCTCCCACGTGGAAAGTGCGCAAGGTGAGCTGAGTACCCGGCTCACCAATGGACTGAGCTGCAATGATACCCACAGCATCGCCCATTTCTGTCACCCGGCCGGTTGCGAGGTTTTTGCCGTAGCACTTGGCACATACGCCCCGTTTGGTTTCGCAGGTCAAAACAGAGCGGATGGTCACTGATTCTATGCCGATTCCTTCGATAAAAGCTGCCATAGTTTCATTGATGTACTCTCCGGCACGAAGGATGAGTTCATCCGTAGTCGGGTGATAAATGTCGTGCAGGGTGAAGCGCCCTTGAATTCTGTTTGAGAGCGAGTCAATGATCTTCTCGTTGTCTTTTACGGCTGTGGTTTCAATTCCTCTGAGCGTGTCGCAATCTTCTTCAATAATGACCACGTCCTGAGCTACGTCTACCAGACGTCGAGTTAGGTAACCGGCATCTGCTGTTTTCAAGGCAGTGTCGGCCAGGCCTTTGCGTGCACCGTGCGTAGAGATGAAGTACTCCAGCACAGAGAGGCCGTCCACAAAGTTTGAAAGAATTGGGTTTTCGATGATCGCACCGCCTGTGTCGCCAGATTTCCTGGGTTTGCCCATCAGGCCCCGGAGTCCACACAGCTGTTTGATCTGCTGTTTAGAGCCACGAGCACCCGAGTCGAGCATCATGTAAACCGAGTTGAAGCCTTGCTTGTGGGCAGCCAGCTCTTTCATCAGGGCATCCGTCACCCGGTTGTCTGCATAGGTCCATTTGTCAATGATCTGGTTGTAGCGCTCATTGTAGGTGATGAGTCCCATGTTGTAATTCTCCCAGACTTCATCCACTTCCTCCTGTGCCCGATCCAGGATATTGGCTTTGACGGTTGGGGTAATCAGGTCTCCCAAATTGAAGGACAACCCGCCTCTGAAGGCCCATCCGAAGCCCATTTCCTTGATGTTGTCGAGGAAGTCAGCGGTGGAGGCAAAATCCGTGCGGCGCAATATGTCGCTGATAATCTTCTTCAGGTTCCGCTTGGTCAGCAGTTCATTGATGAAAGGCACACCCGGCGGCACAGCTTCGTTGAAGAGCACACGGCCACAGGTTGTGTCAATCACCTTATTGACAATTTCCCCTTTTTCATTTTCAACGGGGACCCTGCATTGGATAGTAGCGTGCAGGTCGAGCTTACCTTCGTTAAAGGCGATCTGCACTTCTTCGGGCGAGTAAAACTTGCCGCCTTCGCCGCGCACCACAACACCATCTTTCGACTTTTTGGCTTTAGTAATGTAGTAAAGTCCCAGAACCATATCCTGAGAAGGTACTGTCACCGGGGATCCGTCCTGCGGGTTGAGCATATTGTGGGAAGACAGCATGAGCAACTGCGCTTCGAGGATAGCCCCCTGGCTCAGGGGTACGTGCACAGCCATCTGGTCGCCGTCGAAGTCGGCGTTGAAAGCGCCGCAGACCAGTGGGTGTAGCTGAATGGCTTTGCCTTCTACCAGCCGGGGCTGGAAAGCCTGGATAGACAAGCGGTGGAGCGTCGGAGCGCGGTTGAGCAACACTGGGTGTCCCTTCAGGATGTTTTCGAGGATATCCCAGATGATTGGGTCTTTGCGATCCACCAGCTTCTTGGCTGATTTTACGGTTTTTACGACACCCCTCTCCTGCAATTTTCTGATGATGAACGGCTTAAATAACTCTGCGGTCATCCCTTTCGGCAAGCCGCATTCGTGGAGTTTGAGCGTAGGGCCGACCACGATAACCGAGCGGCCGGAATAGTCCACCCGCTTACCCAGCAGGTTTTGGCGGAACCGCCCCTGTTTTCCTTTTAGGATATCGCTGAGGGATTTGAGGGCACGGCCTCCTTCTGCTTTTACGGCATTGGATTTTCTCGAGTTGTCGAACAGCGAATCCACTGCTTCCTGGAGCATGCGCTTTTCGTTTCGCAGGATAACTTCGGGCGCTTTAATCTCGAGCAGGCGCTTCAGGCGGTTGTTGCGAATAATGACCCGGCGATACAGGTCGTTGAGGTCAGAACTGGCAAAGCGGCCCCCATCAAGGGGCACCAGCGGGCGCAATTCCGGTGGCACCACCGGCAGGTATTGAATAATCATCCACTCGGGGCGGTTTTCCATGCGGGTTTGGGCATTGCGAAATGCTTCCACTACGCGCAGGCGCTTCAAAGCTTCGCTCTTGCGCTGCTGGCTGGTTTCATTGGCAGCCTGGTGGCGCAGGTCGTAAGACAGCTGGTCGAGATCGAGGCGGTTGAGCAGGTCACGCACTGCTTCAGCTCCCATTTTAGCGACAAATTTATTGGGGTCGCTGTCGTCCAATTGTTGGTTTTCTATTGGCAGGCTGTCTATGATTTCCATATACTCTTCCTCAGACAACAGGGCCAGATTTTCAGAATCTTCTTTCTGGGCTGCCCCCCACTGAATAACGACGTAGCGCTCGTAGTAAATGAGGCTCTCCAGCTTTTTGGACGAAAGCCCCAACAGGTAGCCGATCTTATTGGGCAGTGATTTAAAAAACCAGATATGCACAACCGGTACGACCAGTTTTATATGCCCCATCCGCTCGCGCCTGACTTTTTTCTCTGTCACTTCCACACCACAACGGTCACAGACAATGCCTTTATAGCGAATGCGCTTGTATTTCCCGCAGAAGCATTCGTAGTCCTTCACCGGGCCAAAAATGCGCTCACAGAACAAGCCGTCGCGCTCGGGTTTATAAGAACGGTAGTTGATAGTTTCAGGCTTTAAAACCTCACCATAGCTGCGCTCCAGTATCTCATCCGGAGAGGTAAGGCTGATGGTGATGGAGTCAAAGCCTGGAGTTGGAACCGTGGATTTTTTCTTAAAAGACATATTGAAATAGAATTAGAATCTTGTTCAAAGAAAATTGGGTTAACGGGGTCGGCATCTTCACCATCCCAATCCGGTGGCCTCGTGCAACCTGTACAATCCCTATTCGAACTTAATATCCAGCGCCAGACCTCGCAACTCATGGACGAGGACGTTGAACGACTCGGGGATGTTAGGCTCCGGAAGCACGTCACCTTTGACGATGGCCTCGTAGGCTTTCGCCCGTCCGACGATATCGTCGGACTTGACCGTGAGCAGTTCCTGCAGGATGTGGGAGGCGCCAAAAGCTTCCAGCGCCCAGACTTCCATTTCACCGAAGCGCTGGCCGCCGAACTGCGCCTTACCGCCTAAGGGTTGCTGCGTGATCAACGAGTAGGGGCCGATGGAACGGGCGTGCATTTTGTCGTCCACCATGTGAGACAACTTGAGCATATAGATCAGACCCACTGTTGCCTGCTGGTGGAAGCGGCTGCCGGTTTCTCCATCGTACAGCCAGGTTTGGCCGAGCGAAGGCAGATTCGATTTGTTGATATAGAGTTCGATTTCCTCTTTGGTGGCTCCGTCAAAGATAGGCGTAGCAAAACGCACCCCTAATTTTTTTCCGGCCCAGCCAAGAACGGTTTCGAAAATCTGCCCCAGGTTCATCCTGGAGGGCACACCCAGCGGGTTCAGCACGATGTCAACCGGTTCGCCATCTTCAGTAAATGGCATATCTTCCATACGAACGATCCTGGAGACGATGCCTTTATTTCCGTGGCGGCCTGCGAGCTTGTCGCCGACTTTCAGCTTGCGCTTTTTAGCAATATACACTTTGGCCAGTTTCAGCACACCTGCTGGCAATTCATCGCCGATGCTGATGTTGAATTTTTCCCGCTTGTGATGGCCGACTTCTTCGTTGAGCTTGATGCTGTAGTTGTGCAACAACCTAGCAATCAGTCTGTTGGTATGGTCGTCATTGGTCCAGCCGGTGTAGTCTAGCTGGGTAAAGTCCATCGTGCGAAGCAGCTCCTGGGTGAACTTTGTCCCTTTGGGGATCATCGCCTCACCGTAGATGCTTTTAACGCCCTGTGAAGATTTGTCTTTCACCAGAACGAGCAGTTTGTCAATCAGGATCGTCTTGAGTTCATTGGTGGCAATTGCATGCTGGTCGTCGAGTTTTTTCAACACCTCTGCTTCCTGCGTTTTTTGCAAATTGCTTTTCTTGGCGCGGGCAAAGAGTTGCTTACCAATAACGACCCCGCTGATGGATGGCGGCACTTTCAGGGAAGCGTCTTTCACATCACCTGCCTTGTCACCGAAGATAGCGCGGAGCAGTTTTTCTTCCGGTGTAGGGTCTGTTTCTCCTTTGGGCGTAATCTTGCCGATGAGGATATCGCTTTCCTTCACCCAGGCTCCGATGCGGATGATACCATTTTCGTCCAGGTCTTTGGTGGCGTCTTCACTGACGTTGGGGATGTCGTTAGTCAGTTCTTCCTCTCCCAGTTTGGTATCGCGTACATCCAGTTCGAAGGATTCAATGTGGACGGAGGTAAAAATATCTTCGCGCACAACCCGCTCAGAGAGGACGATAGCATCCTCGAAGTTGTACCCTTTCCACGGCATGAATGCCACTTTCAGGTTTTGCCCCAGTGCGAGTTCTCCTTTGTCGGTAGCGTAGCCGTCGCAGAGGATTTCCCCTTTTTTCACCCGTTGTCCTTTGCGGATAATGGGTTTGAGGTTGACACAGGTAGCCTGGTTGGTCCGCAGAAATTTGGTCAGTTTGTATGCCTTGCGGTTATCTTCAAAAGAAACCAGTTGTTCTTCTTCCGTGCGGTCGTAGCGAATGATAATTTCCGTAGCGTCAACGTATTCCACGACGCCATCGCCCTCTGCATTGATGAGCATTCGGGAGTCTCGGGCCACTTTTCCTTCCAGCCCTGTGCCTACAATCGGAGCAGATGGCCGAATGAGCGGAACGGCCTGGCGTTGCATGTTAGATCCCATCAGGGCGCGGTTGGCATCGTCGTTTTCGAGGAAGGGGATTAGCGATGCTGAGACGCCCACGATTTGGTTGGGGGCGACGTCCATGAATTCCACTTCTTCAGGTGTCAGGATGGGGAAATCACCATGCTCTCTGGATTTTATCTTATCGCCGATAAAGCGGCCTTCATCGTCGAAAGGTGCATTTGCCTGTGCGACTCTCAAGGTGTCTTCTGCTTCAGCAGACAGGTATTTAGCCGGGCTGTGGACGTCCACGACGCCGTTGTGTACTTCGCGGTAAGGCGTTTCCAGGAATCCCATTTTATTCACCTTTGCGTGTACGCACAGCGTAGAAATTAGGCCAATATTTGGCCCTTCAGGTGTTTCAATGGTACAAAGCCTGCCGTAGTGCGAGTAGTGAACGTCGCGCACCTCAAATCCTGCACGCTCCCGTGAGAGGCCTCCGGGTCCGAGTGCCGAGATGCGGCGTTTGTGCGTAATCTCGGAAAGGGGGTTGGTTTGGTCGAGGAATTGAGACAACTGGCTGGTGCCAAAGAACGAGTTGATCACGGAAGAAAGGGTTCTGGCGTTGATCAGGTCTATAGGCGTGAACACCTCATTATCCCGGACGTTCATCCGCTCGCGGATGGTGCGGGCCATTCTAGCCAGGCCAACGCCGAACTGAGCGTACAGTTGCTCTCCTACGGTGCGCACCCGGCGGTTGCTGAGGTGGTCAATGTCGTCAATTTCTGCGCGCTGGTTCATCAGGTGAACGAGGTATTTCACGATGGCGATGATGTCTTCTTTAGTTAAGACCAGCACATCCTCGGCCGACTCCATTCCCAGTTTTCGATTGATTTTGTAGCGGCCTACCTCTCCCAGGTTGTAGCGTTTGTCGGAGAAGAACAGTTTGTCAATGATCCCTCTTGCAGTTTCATCATCGGGTGGTTCAGCTCCCCTGAGCTGGCGATAAATGTAGTTCACCGCTTCCATCTCTGAGCTGGTGGGGTCTTTCTGCAGGGTATTATAAATAATGGTGTAATCCTCCTCGATATCGTCTCTTTGCAGGATGACGGTTTCGATACCCGATTCGAGCACCTGCTCAATGTTGTCCTCATCCAGCACCACATCCCGTTCAAGGATGATTTCATTTCGTTCAATAGTGACGACCTCGCCGGTGTCTTCGTCCACGAAATCTTCTGTCCAGGAGCGCAGTACCCTTGCAGCCAGCTTGCGGCCAATTGCGGCTTCGAGTGCATCCCGGGTGTTGGGGATATCATCTGCGAGGTTGAACAGGTCGAGGATTGCCTTGTCATTGTCGAAGCCGATTCCCCTGAGCAGGGTGGTTACCGGGAATTTCTTTTTCCGGTCAATGTAGGCATACATCACGTTGTTGATGTCTGTTGCGAACTCCATCCAAGAGCCTTTAAATGGGATGACCCTGGCGGAGTAAATTGCCATGCGGTTGGGGTGGAAGGTTTGGCCAAAGAAGACCCCGGGGGAGCGGTGCAGCTGGGAGACGACGACTCTTTCGGCGCCATTGATCACAAAAGTTCCCTTGGGTGTCATGTAGGGAATATTGCCCAGGAACACATCCTGGTCCATAGTTTCAAAGTCAATATGTTCTTCATCGTTACATGAAAGGCGCAATTTGGCTTTGAGCGGCACGCTGTAGGTCAAGCCTCTCTGCATACACTCTTCGATGGTGTACCGCGGAGGGTCAATAAAATAATCCAGGAATTCAAGGACGAATATGCTTCTGGTATCGGTGATGGGAAAATTTTCTTTAAAAACCTTATAAAGCCCCTCGTTGATCCGGTTTTCCGGTGTTGTTTCCAGCTGGAAAAACTCATGGAATGACTTCAACTGGATTTCCAGCAGGTCCGGATGTTCGGAGGGCAATTTGATCTTACCGAAGCTGATTCTACCCGTTTCGGTGAGTGTGACATTATCAAGCGATGTCATATTTTGAAATAGAATTTATTTGTGATATAGATACGGTCGAAATTTTCAAGAGGGGTGCTTGCCATGACAAAAATTAAACTGGCATTATTTTTTGTTCATCTGTGTTTCTTACCTTGATCTGAGTTACCGGCCTGCCCAGCGTTCCTGGTTATAAAAAAGCAGCAAAGAAGAAAAAGGCAGTATCGCGTTTGAAACGACAATAGGCTTAGCCAAATGTTGCCATTCAGCTAAGCCTTCTGTACCAAAAATTGCTATGTAGCAAAAATGTCTTGAATAAGCATTGAGTAAGTTTAGCAGAAAACCACTTAGTCCCGCCTAATAACAGACGACGGATTACTTAAGTTCAACCTGGGCACCCACACCTTCCAAGGTAGCTTTAAGGCTTTCAGCCTCTTCTTTCGAAACACCTTGTTTGATTGGGCCAGGAGCGGCATCTACTAAACCTTTAGCTTCAACAAGCCCCAAGCCGAGGGCATCTTTCACTGCTTTCACTACCTGCAATTTAGCAGCACCCGCGGATGTGAGGATCACGTCAAATTCAGTTTGCTCGGCTACAGCAGCCTCGCCTCCTCCGGCAGCCGGGCCGGCAGCAACAGCTACAGCGGCAGCTGCTGGCTTAATGCCATAATCATTTTCCATGATGCTGGTCAGTTCAGTTACTTCCTTGATAGTCAGGTTCACCAACTGTTCAGCAAGAGCTTTTAAATCTGCCATTTTAAATTGTTTTTTAACATTATAAAAATTATGTGCGTTGCACTTGGAAGCCTAATTTATTCACCCTCTTTCTTCGATGGCTTTGAGCAGGCCCATTACGTTCTGGCCGCCAGAGCCAAGTTGAGAAAGCAAGTTGGACATTGGGGACTGGAGCAGGCCAATCAGCTCGCCCAGCAAGTCTTCTTTTGATTTGAGGTTGGCCAATGCCTCAAGTTGGTCATCTCCAAGGAAGATGGCTGAGTCAATGTAGGCCGCTTTTACTACCGGCCTTGTCGTATCTTTCTCCTTTCTGAACTCCTGAAGGACTTTAGCCGGGGTATTGGCCACTTCTGAAAACAGGATAGCGGTAGGCCCTGCAAGGGCTTCATAAAGGCCTTTGTAGGTATTATTGTCTTCGCCTGCTACTTTTTCGAGTGCTTTTTTCACCAGCGTGTTTTTGACCACACGCATTTGAATGCCTTTCTCGTAGAATTTTTTTCTAAGGCTGTTTATCTGTTCGACCGTCATTGCAGAAGAATCGGTCACGTAAAAGAAAGGTGACTCACTGAACTTTTCTTTTAGCTCCTCGATAGCGGCCGTTTTTTCTTCCCTATTCATGATTTATGATTGTTTGGTAACGATATAAGCCAGCTATTGGCTGGTCTGAGCGTCACTAAAATTTTAACGAATTGTTTTTGTATCCACTTTAATACCCGGGCTCATGGTGCTGGCCACCGTAATAGACCTCATGTAGGTTCCTTTTGCAGAAGAAGGTTTCATCTTCACCAAGGTTTGAAGCAGTTCATTTGCGTTGTCAACCAGTTTGCCCGGCTCGAAGGATACCCTGCCGATAGAGGAGTGAATGATTCCGTATTTATCTACGCGGAAGGCCACTTTGCCACCTTTGACTTCGTTGACAGCTGTTGCGATATCCATGGTCACCGTCCCTGTTTTAGGGTTGGGCATGAGGCCTCTGGGGCCGAGGATACGGGCTACCTTACCGACCTGTGCCATCACCTGAGGAACGGCGATCGCCACGTCAAAGTCAGTCCATCCGCCTTGAATTTTGGTAATAAGTTCATCGAGGCCGACGTGATCGGCGCCTGCACCTTTGGCTTCCTGTTCTTTGTCAGGCTGGCAGAAGACGAGAACCCGCTTGGTCTTTCCTGTTCCGTGCGGGAGGTTGGCTGTGCCGCGGATTGCCTGATCTGCCTTGCGGGGGTCAATGCCAAGTCGGACGTGCAGGTCAACGGAAGCATCGAATTTGGTAGTGTTCACCTCTTTGACCAAAGCCATCGCTTCGTTGAGGGTGTAGAGTTTGTCGCCGCTTACTTTCTTTTCGACGGCTTTTCTTTTTTTTGGAATTCTTGCCATTTGTAAAATAAAGTTGAGGTGGTTAACGCCCGGTAAACTGTTTTACCTAAAGCTCCCTGCCGTGAATAAATCTTGTCTGTTACTACTTCTTAAGCAGGAGGGTTGCCTCCAGCGACTTTGATGCCCATGCTACGGGCCGTACCTGCTACCATCCGCATAGCGGATTCTACGGTGAAGCAGTTCAAGTCAGGCATTTTGTCTTCTGCAATTGCCCGCACCTGGTCCCAGGTAACTGAGCCCACTTTGTTTCGATTGGGTTCGGCAGATCCTCCTTTGAGCTTGGCAGCCTCTATCAGTTGAATGGTAGCAGGCGGCGTTTTGATGATAAAGTCAAAGGTTTTGTCTTTGTAAACGGAGATCTGCACCGGCAGCACTTTGCCCATTTTATCCTGCGTAGCTGCATTGAAGCGCTTGCAGAACTCCATGATATTGACGCCCTTGGAACCCAGCGCCGGGCCGATAGGAGGAGAAGGGTTGGCCTGTCCTCCTTTCGCTTGTAGTTTAATAAGAAATTCTACTTCTTTTGCCATGTCAAATTATCTGTTTTATAGCAGTACGGCCTGCGGGAAGCGCCTCCGAAGGAGCGTGGCCGGACTTATTGCGTCTTTTCTATCTGCATGAAATTCAGCTCAACCTCGGTACCTCTGCCAAATATTTTTACGATAACCTTTAGCTTTTTCTTTTCTTCATTCACTTCCTGCACGTCACCGACAAAATCTGTGAAAGGTCCGTCAATAATCTTGACAGTTTCTCCTACCAGGAAGGGTTCGAGCATTTGCTCTCCGGCATCCTGCGACTCATCCACCTTGCCTAGCAGCCGGTTGGCCTCGGCTTGCAACATGGGAATCGGCATGTTTTTACCCAGGAAATGAATGACGTTTGGAATGTTAGCTATCGTCTGTACTACTTCCCCTGTCAATTTTGATGGTTCTGCTTCGAGCAGGATATAGCCGGGAAGGATATTTCGCTCGGAAATAACCTTTTTTCCACTTCTGATCTTATAGACCTTTTCGGTGGGGACGATCACCTGCGTAATAAAATCACTCCATTCACTGCGCTGAATTTCCAATTCAATGCGCTCCTTTATCTTCTTCTCTTTGCCGCTGATGACCCTAAGTGAATACCATTTTTTTTCTTCAGACATGAAGGCAGCAGTTTTGGCAGTATCTCCAATTATACCAGTTTATAAATATTGTCCATCACGAAATTGGAGATGGAGTCCATCACGAACACCATCAAGGTGAAGATGGCCAGGCCGACGAGGACAACAATAGTAGTTTCCATGAGGTTATCCCAGCTGGGCCAGGTAACTTTCGTCAACAACTCGTTATAGCTCTCCTTGATGTAAAGTTTTATTTTTTCCATCAGTATTCTGGTTTTAGATTTAGGCTGGAGTTTCTGTGTGAAAGCGGGCAGTAGAAGCTCCTTAAACCTGGATCTAATTTGCACGGGCGGAAGGGCTCGAACCCTCGGCCTACGGTTTTGGAGACCGTCGCTCTACCAACTGAGCTACGCCCGTTTTTAAGTGCAGAAAAGTTAAGCACCCTGAAGCCCAGGGTACTTAACTTTTTTCAATTTCAATATTGTGTGACAACACGACAAATTACTCAAGGATCTCAGTCACCTGACCGGCACCAACGGTGCGTCCTCCTTCACGGATGGCGAAGCGGAGTCCTTTCTCCATTGCAATGGGGTTGATCAGGTTTACTTCCAGTGACACGTTGTCACCAGGCATCACCATCTCAACGCCTTCGGGCAGCTTAACGTCTCCCGTTACGTCTGTTGTACGGAAGTAGAACTGAGGGCGATAGCCATTGAAGAAAGGGGTGTGACGGCCTCCTTCATCTTTGCCGAGTACGTACACTTCGCACTTGAATTTGGTGTGCGGAGTCACTGAGCCAGGCTTGCAGATTACCATGCCCCGGCGGATGTCGTCTTTGTCAATACCACGCAGAAGCAAACCGGCGTTGTCGCCTGCTTCACCGCGGTCAAGCAGTTTGCGGAACATCTCCACCCCTGTAACGGTAGAGGTCAGCGGCTTCTCGCCAGGTTTCATCATACCAATGATTTCAACGGGGTCACCGACGTTAATAACGCCACGCTCAATACGGCCAGTAGCTACGGTACCACGGCCTGTGATAGAGAAAACGTCTTCAACAGGCATCAGGAAAGGCTTGTCCGTGATACGAACCGGCTCTGGAATCTGAGAGTCAACGGCGGCCATCAGGTCTTTAATAGCCTGAACGCCGTTTGCTTCACCTTCCAGTGCTTTGAGCGCTGAGCCTCTGATCACTGCGGCATTGTCGCCATCAAATTCGTATTGGCTGAGCAGGTCACGGACTTCCATCTCGACAAGCTCCAGCATCTCGGGGTCGTCTACCAAGTCCACTTTATTCATAAAGACGACCAGTTTAGGAACACCGACCTGGCGTGCCAAGAGGATGTGTTCACGGGTTTGAGGCATCGGGCCGTCTGTAGCAGCCACAACAAGGATTGCACCGTCCATTTGGGCAGCACCTGTTACCATGTTTTTCACATAGTCGGCGTGGCCTGGGCAGTCCACGTGAGCGTAGTGGCGGTTTACCGTTTCATACTCAACGTGTGCAGTATTGATAGTGATACCGCGTTCTTTCTCTTCGGGTGCAGCGTCAATTGAATCATAGCTCGTTTTCTTTGCAAGACCCTGATCCGCCAAAACAGTAGTGATGGCAGCGGTCAGCGTAGTCTTGCCGTGGTCAACGTGGCCGATCGTACCGATATTGACGTGCGGTTTCGTTCTTTGAAATGTTTCTTTTGCCATCGGAATTGATTTTACTTTAAGAAAAAATATTAATTGTGAGTTGTACTTAAGTTGCACTAAAACTGCGTTTCAACGAAAAAAGTTCACAGACAGTATCGGCTAGTGCAAAGAGCCAATGAAGGGAATTGAACCCTTGACCCCTTCCTTACCATGGAAGTGCTCTACCCCTGAGCTACATTGGCTAAGCATGATGGTTGTATGGTCAAACGGCTTTAGGGTTTCAAAATACCAGGCTTTTTTCACCACAAGGCCATTTAACCATTCAACCTTCTTTGAGCGGGAGACGAGACTCGAACCCGCGACCCTCAGCTTGGAAGGCTGATGCTCTACCAACTGAGCTACTCCCGCATTTCAATGAAAGCAAGAGAAAAAAGCAAGTGAGAATGCTGGACACCTCCCACAAGGGTATTGCTTCGGGTTTCCGCTTCCTCGCTGCTCATTCTCTGACTTTGTGGAGGTGGTAGGATTCGAACCTACTCAGCCGTAAGACAACAGATTTACAGTCTGCCCCGACTCTCCAACTTCGGCGCACCTCCTGGATACGAGCCAGTGGAGGGACTCGAACCCCCGACCAGCTGATTACAAATCAGCTGCTCTACCAACTGAGCTACACTGGCTTATGTATTTCTTTTTTATCAATGAACGCCGGGGAGCCTCCCTTTTTAATCCAAAACCTCAAAGGGGCTTAGAAAAGCGCCCGCAAAGATAGAAGTTTTGTTAAAAAAAGAAAACTTTATTTCTTCTTTTTACCCCTGTTTTTTTGGAGGCACAAAAGTATAGGTTTCTGGCTGTTCTAAAGCGAAGAAATCAGGCTTTTTTTAAAAAAATTCCCCCGGGAGATATAGCACATTCATTTTAAAGTCCTTCAAAATGAAAAATGGAGGCAGGAGCAGGCAACCGGCAGCACTTCAACCGGCAGGTTCGGAGAAGAAAAATCCACAGCGGCATCACGAGCCAAAAAAAGGCCTGCTTCCCTTGCGAAAGCAGGCCCTGTCTCTTTGCCCTGTCTTTATTTTATGCGTCGTTATGTGCTCTTAATTTCTGTTTATAACGTTTGAGTTGCCTGCGTAGGTTTTCTACGGCTCCATCTACTGACTGCTCGAATGTTTTATTAGTTTCTTTAGCAAAAAGACTTTGGCCAGGTACATTCAGGGAAACCTCTGCTATTTTGTCTTTAACCTGGCCGGAGTTTTCCAGCTTTAACTTTACTTCCACATCAATGATTCGATCAAAAAAGGTGTCCAACTTGTTGACCTTTTGTTCAATGAAGTCAATCAATTTCTGATCTGCCTTGAACTGCAATGATTCTGTGTGAACTTTCATAGACGTTAATTTAAACGGTTAGAAAATATATTTCATGCACCATCTGCTTTGGGAGAGGTTCAGGGCGAAACCTCAATCAGATGGTGGCGGTAGTGTTGCCTTCGGATGTGCTTGCTCATATATTTTTTTCAATCTTTCAATGGAATTGTGCGTGTAAACCTGTGTAGCAGCCAGGCTTGAATGGCCCAGCAATTTTTTGATGGAATTCAGGTCGGCGCCCTTGTTCAACATATGCGTAGCAAAAGTATGCCGAAGCACGTGGGGGCTTTGCTGCTCAACGGTCGTCACCAGGGACAAATAGTGCTTCACGACGACGTAAATGTGATGTACAGGCAGCGGCTCCCCTGCATCGCTCAGCAACAGGTGGTTCCCGGCTTCTTGGGGGAATGCTCTCTTTTTTTCAGCGAGATATTGCCCGATCAGGCGGTCCAGGTGTGGCATGAGGGGAATCAGCCTTTCCTTGTTGCCTTTCCCTCTAACTTTTACCTGGTTTTTCGAGCGGTCAATATCGGAGATTTTCAAAGCTGCCAGCTCTGAACGCCGCATTCCGGTACAGTACAACAGCTCCAGGATCAACCGGTTGCGAATCCCAGAAAAGCCTTCGCCAAAGTCCACCTCCTCAAACAGGAACGACATGCTCTTTTCACTGACAAAAACGGGCAGCCTCTTACCTGCTTTGGGTGCGATCACCTTCAGCATCGGGTTGGTGGTTATTTCACCCTGCTCGCGCAAAAACTTAAACCAGGTTCTCAAACAGGAAAGTTTGCGATTGATAGAACGGATGGTATTGCCTTTTTTCAGCAGATCTACCATCCAGGAGCGGATGTAGGAATGCTGTATTTCCGTAGGCTCGGACAGGTCATATATTTTACCCAAAAAATCTGAGAATTGCTCTAAGTCATTCCGATAAGCCTTTAGCGTGTGTTCAGAAAATCTTTTTTCGTATTCAAGGTATTGAAAAAATCGCTCGTGCTTCATTCCGTTCGTCTGTAACATTTTCGAGGTGTAATGGCCTCCAAGTTAGGTATTCAACAGACAATTAGCAAGTGAGTTTTTTTTCTTTTTAAAATGATTTATGCCCAAGAAAAAAAGACTCCCAAAACCAGGTGCTCCCCCAGCGCCACAAAATCCGTGTTTTAAACAGCCAGCAGCCTTTCAACTGATTTTTATTGGCAAAATACAACAGAGCGACAAGGACAAAGACGCTTCTCATTGTGCCCAGCAAAAAGTAAAAAAAGGGCCGGCCCAAAGCAGCCAGCCCTATGTGAGCCAAATCTGTAGTTGATTTTTAGTAACGACTTAGAAGCTGTTTGAATTGAGCTTGTCGGGCTAAAAAGTCGTCTTTTTACCTCCAGTAGTCTAATCCAAACAGCTTCTCAACAAGGTGCTTTCGAGCCCGTCTCACAGGCTAACCCGCCGCCTTTGGCAGCAAATAAGATTCTTCAGAGGGGAGCATTTTTTAAAATTTCAAAAAAATTTTAAAAAATGCTCCCCTCTGAAAGGTTATTTAGCGGCTACTGCTGCTATTGGACTTATGAGACAGGCTCACGCCCTTCTAAGCAGTTGCGTCAATTCTTCATCTCTCCCACCATGTTCTCCGGCCTGACCCACTCATCGAACTGCTTCTCCGTCAGAAGTCCCAACTCTAGCGCTGCCTGTTTTAGCGTAGTGCCTTCTTGATGGGCCTTTTTGGCAATTTTCGCCGCGTTATCGTAGCCGATGTGGGTGTTCAATGCCGTAACGAGCATGAGCGAATTGTCGAGGTTCTGCCTGATCCGGGACAAATTCGGCTCTATGCCAGCTGCGCAGTGGTCATTAAAGCTGACACAGGCATCGCCGATGAGTCGTGCCGACATCAGGAAGTTGAAGATCATCATCGGCTTGAACACGTTCAGTTCAAACTGGCCGTTCATGCCCCCAATGTTAATGGCCACGTCATTGCCAAGTACCTGGGCGGCTGCCATCGTCAAGGCTTCGTTCTGCGTGGGATTCACCTTGCCAGGCATAATGCTGGAGCCGGGTTCGTTGTCGGGGATGGTGATTTCGCCGATGCCGCAGCGCGGTCCACTGGCCAACAGCCGTATGTCGTTGGCTATTTTAAACAAAGAAACTGCAACGGTTTTCAAGGCTCCATGTGATTCGACAATGGCATCGTGTGCAGCCAAGGACTCGAACTTGTTGGGAGCGGTGACGAATGGCAGGTTGGTAAGTTCTGCTATTTTTTCAGCCACTTTTATTGCGTAACCGGGAGGGGTGTTCAGCCCCGTGCCGACCGCTGTGCCGCCCAGCGCAAGTTGTGCCAGATGAGGCAATGTGTTTTTGATAGCTTTCAGGCCCTGGTCAAGTTGAGCAGCATAACCCGAAATCTCCTGTCCCAGCGTGAGCGGCGTGGCATCCATCAGGTGGGTGCGGCCGATTTTCACAATTTTCATAAATTCTTCAGCCTTCGCCTTCAGCGTGTCCCGGAGTTTCTCAATGCCGGGGATGGTTGTTTGTATCAAAATCTTGTACGCTGCAATGTGCATAGCTGTTGGAAAGGTATCATTTGAGGACTGCGACTTGTTCACATCATCATTAGGATGAAGGATCTTTTTCTCGTCTGTGAGTTTGCCGCCCTCGAGTACGTGTGCTCTGTTGGCTACGACTTCATTGACGTTCATGTTAGACTGGGTTCCGCTGCCGGTCTGCCAGACGACAAGGGGGAACTGGTCATCCAGCTTTCCATCGAGAATTTCATCGCAGACTTTAGTAATCAGTTCCATTTTATTTTCGGGCAGAACGCCCAGCTCTCTGTTGGCCATAGCTGCTGCTTTTTTCAAAATAGCGAAAGCCCGGATGATCTCTACCGGCATACGCTGGCCTCCGATTTTAAAATTCTGCACTGAACGCTGAGTCTGTGCTGCCCAGTAGGCATCAACAGGTACTTCTACGATGCCAAGTGAATCTTTTTCCTGACGGTATTTCATTTTGAAATGGATTTGAGTGATGAAGGATTGCAGGCTGGATGGATCGGGAGATGGCGGGTTTACCGGAAACAATCCTCTCGCCTGCATTTTTTAGAAACGGGGCTAAATTAGGGCTTAATCCAACTTTTGCCAGTGATAAATGCCACCAGAATTTTGTGACACCGGGTGTTTAAACAAAAAAACTATTGTTCTGTTTTTGAATGAAGTTCACCCTGTCCATTCGGGCAGGTCATTTTCAACCCGCAGTTTGCAGTTCCCGGTTGGCTTTTTCAATTCGGCTTTAAAAAAAAGAGCCACCGGCAATTGCCAAGTGCTTCAATAAATTTCAAAAGAATTATGGCATTTCAACTTCCTGCACTTCCCTACGCATTCAATGCACTTGAGCCCCACATTGATGCCCGCACTATGGAGATTCACCACGGAAAACACCATGCCGGCTACACTAACAATCTGAATGCCGCCATTGCAGGTACCGACCTGGATGGCAAACCCATCAGGGAAATCTTGGCCAATGTTTCCAAGTATTCAGGAGCGGTGCGCAACAATGGAGGCGGTTTTTACAACCACAGTCTGTTCTGGGAGGTCATGTCACCCGACGGCGGAGGTGAGCCTTCTCCCCAGATGAACATTTCCAAAGCAATCAACAGGGATTTTGGCTCTTTCGCCGATTTTAAAAAACAATTCACTGCTGCCGCTATGACGCGTTTTGGCTCGGGCTGGGCTTGGCTCTGCACAGATGCCCATGACAAGTTGTTCATCACTTCCACACCTAATCAGGACAACCCTCTCATGGATGTGGCCGAGGTAAAAGGCACCCCTCTTCTGGGCCTCGACGTGTGGGAACACGCCTACTATTTGAACTATCAAAACCGCCGTAACGACTACGTAGAAGCATTTTTCAATGTAATCAACTGGGCAGAAGTGACCAAGCGCTACAACGATGCAAACCCTGGAGCCATGAAAGGCTAAGAGCATGTTGGAGATTTGACTACTTGGCTAAAAACGGCCCCGTTTTCGCCTGCTTTTTACCTTTTTTTAAATCCGTAGAGATGCTACGCTACTTCAAAAAGTAAAAAACTGACGGAAAATTGCTCGTTTTCAGATGCTGCCTGGAATAAACTACCGGAGGTAAAAAGACGATTTTTTAGCCTCGTAAGCTCAATCCCAACAGCATCTCTGCTCAAGCACCAAAACGCAAACAAGCTCTAAGGAGGATCCCGAGAACAAGGCACCGAGGCTGGCTCTGCAGCGTTTCAGAGCCAGCCCCTCAAGCCGCTTCTTCAATTTTCAGGAATGGTAAACTCCCGGAACATGATGGCTCCGCTGGTCTTCAAGTTAGAGCTGAGGATGACGACTTGTTCTTTGACTCCGTCGTCCACGGAGATGGAGATGGTGTTGGGGGGTATTTTGCCGAGGTTGATGGCGTGGAGGATGAGGAAATTGGTTGGTTTTTCCAGTTGGACGATGGTTTCGTGTTTGGAGCGTACAGTGCGGTAGTTTTTCAAAATGATTTTGCCGTTCAAGAACAAGGTGCAAATGTCTCCGTCCACCGTGCCGCTGTCCCATACCCGGATGCGAACGGTTCTGCTTTTCACCTCAAGCACCCGCTCCACTTCCACGTTGCGGCCCTGGTTTTTTTCATAGGCGATGATGTCAGCAGGTTTTTTCTCTGCGGGGGCAGTGTCTCGGGCTTCTGACGGCGTAGCGACTAGGTCTTCAGGCTTGAAGACAGGTCTTTCGACGTAGAGTTTTCCGGGAGCACAGGCGCCGGTTTGGGCGGTGAATCCTTCGATGTAGCCCGACCAGTCTCCCGAAAGAGAAAGGCGGTTTTCTTCTTTTTTAAAAAAAAGGCTACCCGATTTAATGCACCAGCGCCAGGCAGGGACAGACTCTTCAATAAGCTCCGTTTCTTCAAAATCCAGCCTATTGGAGGTTTCCTCGAAGCGCCAGGTCAACCGGTGCGTAGCATTGCCTCCTTCAGCATCCGAAACGATGTGAGAAGTTCCCCTGCCATCAGGTTCCAGTTTTAATTCAAAATAAAATCCGTAATCCCGGTCGGACTGAGACAGGTAGCCCGACCACCTGCCGGGGATGGTCTGACCAGGGCTGTCCGGGAGTGGAGAACGAGGGGTTCCCTGCTCGGAGTTTGCTCCAGGAGGAGCGGAAGAGGGTGCTCTGTGCAATTGCAGATTGCCGGGGGTACAGCCTTGAGCCTCCCAGGGGCCTTGGAGTTGGTCGCCAGTGGTTGCCTTGCTGTAACGCAGGCGCATGTGTTTGAGGCACCAACGGGCACTGGGTGGTTCAAGCTGCTCTACTTCCTGAAGGATCAAAACGGAATCCTTCCACAGCCCCCCCATTTCAAATTTGGCGACGACTCCATGCCTGTCCGTAGAAAAGGCATAACCGCTGAGCCGGTCTCCATCCTGCGTCAGTTCGAGTTCATAGATAAAGCGGTCGGGCTTTCCCTTCTGGGTGAGTTCTCCCACCCATTTACCCCTAAAATCCTGCGCAGAGGATAGCTGAACAACTACAAAAAGCAGGAAGGCTATTTGTCCGGTTTTTTTCATAAAAGATGCAAATCCCTGGCTCCAGGTGATGTTTCTTTTCAGAACGTCACGTGTGCGCAGGTATTTCAAAAGCCGTCACTTCTGTTTTCTCAAATTTGCTCTCCTTTGCTCAAAGTTTCCCTGCTATTTGCCACCTGGCGGGCAGTGTTCTCTGAGGAATTTTGTCACCATGGTCCCCAGGTGCATGAAAGTGCCTTCTCCTTCCGAAAGTCCATGCGAGCGCCCCGGATAAGCCATATACTGGAATTGTTTGTTGTATTTGACCAGCTCATTCACCAATTTTTCTGCATTTTGGAAATGCACGTTGTCGTCGGCTGTGCCGTGGATTAGCAACAGGTTGCCCTGCAGGTTTTTAGCATGAGTGATAGCTGCACCTGCTACATAGTCTTCCATGTTTTCCTGTGGCAGGCCCATGTAGCGCTCGGTGTAGATGTTGTCGTAAAACAGGGAGTTGGTCACTGGTGCGATGGAGATGCCAGTTTTGTAAATGTCGGGATACTGGAACATCAGGTTGAGTGTAGAGGAGCCACCTCCACTCCAACCCCAGACTGCTATGCGGCTGCTGTCAACAAAAGGCCAGTCCAGAATTTTCTTTGCACCCATTGCCTGGTCGCGGATATTGATCTGGCCGATTTTGCGATAAATTGCTTTGCGCCAGGCACGGCCTTTAGGTGCGGGCGTTCCCCGGTTGTCCAGGCTGATGTGCAGGTAGCCATCCTCAGCCATGTCTCCGCTGTAGATAAAATCATTGGCACTGCCCCAAGTATCTTTCACGGTAGCCTCTGCGGGTTCGCCATAGACATAAAACACAACGGGGTATTTTTTATGCTCGTCAAAATCCTTCGGTTTCTTCATCCAGCCGTCCATTTCAATGCCGTCTTCGGTAGTTATCTTAAAGAATTCGACGTTGGAAGCTGCCTTTGCCGAGGGGTCAAATTCCTTTACCAGGTCGGGTTGGCCGGGCAGCGGTATGTGCTCAGGCAAGCTGACCCAGCTGGCCAGCGGCCGGGTGTAGTGGTTGGAGAAAGTCCAGCGGGCGTACTTTCCGCTAGGCGAAATGGTGTAATTGTGCGTGCCCGGCATACCCAGGGGGGTAACTAACTCAAATTTGCCCTTGCCACTCATCGGCACCCGGTACAAATAGTTTTGAACGGAGTTGGAAGCGGATGCATTGAAATAGACGTAGCTGTTTTTCTCATCTATGCGTACCACACTAACGGCATCGTAGCGACCATCGGTGAGCAGGGTTTCCTTTTTGCCGTCTCTCGAAATGAGGTAGAGGTGGCGCCAGCCGTCCTTCTCACTTACCCAGAGGAAACTTTTGCCGCCGTTCACCCAGTCCCAGCCGGTGACATCGCGTGCCCATTCGTTGATTGTGCTGACCCAGGCATCGTCTTTTTCCTGATAAATCACACTGGCCTCGCCCGATCGGGGATCGCAGAGGAACAGCTTGCTTACCTGCTGTTTACGGTCAAGTTGCTGCAGGATAATCTCCTTGCCATCGGGCGTGTACTCCATGCGAATGATGTAGTGCTGTGCAGGGTCGCCAGGCACATTCATCCAGGTCGTGTTTGCCGTAGCGACGTTTACCACGCCGATGCGGGCAGGCGAGGGTGGAAAGCCTACTTTGGGGTACTCAACGGGGATGATGAAGCTATAAATTGAGTCCGTGTTATTTATCATGTAAAAATCACGGATTTGGTTGGCGTCAATCTGCCAGTAGGCAATGCTCTTACTGTCGGGTGACCAGCGAAACCCGTCTCTGCAATAAAACTCCTCTTCATATACCCAGTCGAAGGTGCCGTTGATAAGTTTTTTGGTGCCCTTGTCATCGGTGAGTTTTTTGACCGTACCCCTGGCGAGATCTTCTACATAAACATTGCGCTCGCTCACGTAGGCAGCTTTGGTGCCATCAGGAGACAGCTTGGCAAACATGAGCGACGAGGCAGGAAGCTCCCTGCCCAGTTGCCGCAAGCTCTTGTTGGTCATGTCGAACACCCAGTAGTCGCCCCGGGTCTTCATGCGCCATACTCTTTTGCTGTTGGTATAAATGAGCAGTTTATTTCTTTCATCGTTAAAAAAGTAGCCTTCGATTTTGAGCGGTTTGTCGGCGCCGATGGGCTGCAGGTCTTTTCCCTCTACCACTACCGACTTACTCAGCTCCGGCAAGTCGGTTTTTACGATATTGCCGTCTTCGATTGAAAAATAGCTGTTGCCGTCCGGCGCCCATTTTATCCCCTGGGCTAAAAGAGACAACACAAGGCCCTGAAAAAGTACCAGGGCGAACATGCGGATGAAAGCAGGTCTGAATGTCATAGCCATCAATTTTTAGGTAACTACTGAAGCCGTACAGGCAGAAGAAAAAAAGCAAAGTTTCCCTTCTTGAACGCAGCTCAACCAATGCCAGTGTATTGTCTTGTACTGCACCAATTCAGCGCATTGGCAGGGAAATTCACCTGTAACTACCTAGAAGAGGGTGAGAGGAGGAAGAAAAATGAAATTTTTTCTTCCTCCTCTCTGTAGAATCCTATTTGCTGCCAAAGGCAGTAGTTTGACTTGTGAGATAGGCTCCTTGCTAAATAGTTACATTCGCCTTTTGGTAAGAGCATGTTGAGGATTTGACCACTTGGCTAAAAACAGCCCTTTTTCGCCTGTTTCCACCTCTTTTCAACTCCGTAGTGCTGCTACGCCACTTCAAAAAGCTAAAAAATTGCTCGTTTTTAGATGCTGTTAGAGTTGGGCTGCCGCAGATAAAAAGAATGGATTTTTTGTCCAGAGCAAAGGAAATTTTGAAGGAATAGCCACAGCTATTGCTGAAAAATTTGCTTGGCTCTGGGGGAAAAGACACCTTTTTAGCCCAGTAAGCTCTCCATCCCAACAGCATCTCTGCCCAAGCACCAAAACGCAAACAAGCTTTAAACAAACTCAACTCTCCTGCTAAGTAGTTGCAATTTCAGTTTTAAAAACGGCGGAAGATAGCGAGTTTGCACAAAATGGGAGGATTTTTTATCCCGATTGCAGGATAGCCGGCTTAAAAGCTTGTTTTGCGCCCCAAGGCAAAATGCCACAGGAAGACCGCAGGAGCCTTGCGATTCAATGGGCAAATCGGCTGGTGGCGGGAAAGTAAGCTCTGACAGCACCGAATACAAAAGTGGAGCCTGAAAATACACTCTGCACAAGCGCTGTAACCTAAAGGCTACCACATAGCTTAAAGTGCTCCGCTTCCAGGGGGTAGCGGCCTGAAAAGTCTGCCATTTTTACTCCAAGCTTCTGTCCTATCCTTTAGAGCTTGTTTACGATTTGGTGCTTGAGCAGAGATGCTGTACGGAGTTAGCTCATCAAACGGAAGCCACCCCGTTTTCTAGGAGGGTGCGGAAGAGGAAGAAAAAATTTCAATTTTTTCTTCCTCTTCCCACAATTTGGGGTGTTTTTTGGGAAAAAATTGAAAATTGTTCTCCCTAAAAAACACCCTTAGCTAAGTAGTTACTCCAACTTATGCCCGACACGTTCCTAAACTCCTTGCCACGCTCGAAGGCCTCCCCCCAAGGGGATGCGTTTGCTTTTGGAAAAGCAAAACAGGCCCTTAGCTCAGAGCCGATGCGGCAAAATAGAAATGACGTCAAAAAATACTTTTATGAAATTTACATGGTTGATATTCCCTCTCCTACTTTTCACTTCCTGCTCAGCAAGCAGAAACGCTTCTTTTTTGAGCAGCATTCAGAAAAGCTCCTGTAACCAGGAAAACACCTACAATTATTCAAAAGAGGAAGTGCCCGACATGCTGTATGAACACCAGATTGATTCTTCTCTATTGGCGTACTTCAATTTCAAAGATCTAAATGTGGCCAAGGCCATCGGTGTATTGGATTTGCTGTCGGACTACGTCCACAAGAAACAGAAGGAAGAAAAAGACAATTCATTGCAAAACCAGATTAATTTTATAAAGATCCGGCAGGAATTGAATCACCACATTGATTTAGCTTCTCTGGAAATATCCTCGGTCACTGCAGAACTGGATTGCGAAGAGGAAAGATTGAACCAAATCGCATCGTTTCTAAGCGAAAAGGAAAAGCGCAAGGAATCGCACCTAACCGTTGGTTCTATAATTCTCGGTTCTCTAAGTGCAATTGTGACTGGCGTCCTGGTTTCAAAAAAAGACGAAAGCGATGCATCCGATGTAATCGGTGTCGGGGTTGGCGTGGCAGATGCCGTCCTGGGGGTTTTAATACTGACCAGCAATCGCAAAATAAACCTCGAGCACAAAAGGAATGTCTTCAAAGAAATTTGGTTCGCCTCTGAAACTTCGAGCATCTACCCGCCATCCATTTGGTACTATCTAAACTACAGCAACCCCGATAAAGGGGAAATCTCTTTGAGAGAGCAGTTGATAAACAATTGGATGGACTTCGGCCAAATTGAAGACACCAGGGGAAAAAGGAAGAGCAGTAATTTAGAGATTTACTTCGGAGAAGGTGGCAAATACACCATTGATGAGCTTGAAAACAGAGCCAATATGTATGACCAGATTGAATCCGTCATTAAGTTGATGAAGCAGGATTTACGAAACCTGACCTTGAGCATTGGTAAATTGAAATGAGGCGATGCTCCGGGGAAGGGGAAGACGGGAGGGGAAAAATCACTCCTCCCGCCTTTCAAAACCAAGGTGGTTTTATTAAAAAAACGTGGCTGCTTAGCAGAGGAGATGTTTTTGGGGAAAAATTTTCAATTTTTCCCCAAAAACATCTCGAATTGCGGAGGAGAAAGCTCTCGTTTGCCTCTCAGTTTTTTGATGGAAAGCGGCAGGCCTGCCTGGCTGAAAAAAGAGGAGAAAGCGGCAAAAAAGAATTCATTTGAGCCGAATGACCCCATCTCAGGCAAGCTCTGTATGGCGGCCTGTGCCTCACTGCGCCTTGTCTTTTTCCAAAAGCTGAAATCCATTGCCGTGGATGTTCACAATTTCCAAGTTGTCGTCAGAGGACAGGTATTTGCGTAGTTTGGTCACAAAAACGTCCATGCTGCGTGCGGTGAAGTAGTTGTCCTCACCCCAGATCTTCGTGAGTGCTTCTTTGCGGGTGAGCACATCGTTAATTTTGGCGGCGAACATTTTGAGCAACTGGGCTTCTTTGGGCGATAGTTTGTATCTCGGCTCTGCGGTTCCTTCCTTGTCAAAGGTCAAAATGCGCAGAGGGTAGTTAAAGTGAAATTTTCCGATGGTGTATTCTCTGGCTTCTTCCTTTGGTGACTCTTTCGGGCGGGTGCGTTTGAGGATGGCCTGTATGCGCAGCAACAGCTCCTCGGAGTTGAAAGGCTTGGTAATGTAGTCGTCAGCGCCAATTTTAAAGCCCTGAAACACGTCTTCTTTGAGGGTTTTGGCGGTGAGGAAAATGATGGGCATGGTCACATCTCTCTCTCGGATTTCCCTGGCGACGGTGAAGCCGTCTTTGCGGGGCATCATGACGTCCAAAATGCAAAGGTCATACTGGTCCCGGTTGTAATACTCCATGCCTTTTATGCCGTCATTAGCCAGGGTCACCTCGTAGTCATTCATTTCGAGGTAGGAACGCAGCACGTCGCCGAAATTCTGATCGTCTTCAACTAAAAGTATTTTTCCACGTTCGGTAGCGGTCATAGCACTATGGGTTTTAAAAAAGTTGATTCGTTTTTAATTTCGTAACTATTGTAGCAGGTCTTAGGTGCTCAGGAGGCAGCGCCATTCACCGGAAAAAACAGGATAAAGCTACTGCCTTTCCCTAATTCGCTCTTTACATCTACCCTGCCTTTATGTGCATCCATCATTGCTTTGACGTAGCTGAGTCCGAGGCCAAAGCCCTTCACATCGTGCAAGTTGCCGGTGTGTACCCGGTAAAACCTCTCAAAAATATGCTTTCTGGCCTCTTTGCTCATGCCAATTCCTTTGTCGCTTACAATAACTTCCACACCCCCGTTAACATTGCGTGTCAAAACAGAAATTTCCGGCTTTTCGGGTGAATACTTGTTCGCATTGTCCAATAGATTATTGATAACACTGGAAATGTGTGTCAAGTCACCCTGAACGATGGGCTGTGTAGCTTCGAGGCTCGCAGTTACGGTGCCGTCCTTTCGCTCCACTTGCAGGCTGATATACTCCACAGCATTGATAATGACATCATGCAGGTTGACATCTGTCATTTTAAAGGTAAAATCCTGGCGGTCAATTTGCGCCATTTGCAGCACTTTTTCTACCTGGCTGTTCATGCGTTTGTTTTCCTGGCGAATGATGTCGGTAAAGCGGCGGATCTTGTCTGGCGAGCTGATCACCATCGGGCTAGAAATGCTGTCGGAAGCCAAGGAAATTGTCGCAATGGGCGTCTTGAATTCATGCGTCATGTTGTTGATGAAGTCGTTCTTCATCTCCGAAAGTTTTTTCTGCCGAAAGATTACGGAGATCGTATAGGCGAAGCAAAACAGGATAATCCCCATGAACAGGATAGAGGCCAGCAGGGTTTTGAGCACCGAACTCCAAATGAAGCTGCCCTTGGTCGGGAAAAACACGATGAGCATTCCCGGTGACTCGACATCCTGCTGAAAGAGGTTGACCCGGTACTCGCTGTTATTCAGGTTTTTATACCCCTCAAGCGTAGGTTGCGAGCGACTGTCTTCTACCGTGTAGCGGCCATCAGCAATGACGAAGCTCTTTTTTCGGTTGTCGAACACGCCATACTTGTAGGGAATCTTGATTCCCTTGTCGTGCAACTCCTGTTTCAAAAAGGTTTTTAACAGATCCAGTGGAATACGCTCAACGATAGGAGCAAAATCCAATCCTTTAGTGTAGGTGATTAGCTGGCTGAGCTTTTTAGCTCGTTCTGCACTGCACTTGGCACATTCGCAGGTATTGGAAGCCAGGGAAAGTTGAAAGAGCTGCTGTTTGGTGAGGTGTACGTGGTCGGCATCTCCTTTTCCAAATTCCAAAGCCAGGGTAATTTCTCCTGCTTCAATACGCTGAAGCAGATCTTCCTGGTAAAATTCCTGGGCAAAGCCATTTTCCACATGGCGCCAGGCTTCTATGTTTTCCTGGTATTCCAACTTGTCCACTACGCCATTCAGCGCTGCAAATATCCGGATGTTGAATTGCTCCTCATTGGCATCAAGCGAATCCACGATCCACTTGACCTGCATCCCTGCCACGCCAATCAGGGCGACACTCATTAATCCAATGATCAACCAGATTACTTTTTTATTCATTGTTTTAAAACTATGACCCCAAATGTAACCGAAAGTTCTGCTTCAGGTTTCGTTGCAGCGCTGACAAAAATAACAATCTGAGGCCGGGGCTTTGCTCCTTTAACAGACATTTAACCGGCTGCCAGCCTTTCCCGCACTTTGGCATCCAGTTGCGACTTGGCGCTTGTGCTCAAGGATAAATGGTTCTTCACCCCTCTTTCAGGGATCTATCGTTAGCAGGTTGGGTGTTTCAGCGCGCAGCGGAAGGGCAAGGCACCACCACAGACGCAGGGTAGCTCCCCCTGCATATTTCCTTAGAGCTTGTTTGCGTTTTGGTGCTTGAGCCGAGATGCTATTTGAATGGAACTTACCGGGCTAAAAAATCGTCTTTTTATCTGCGGCAGCCTCATTCAGACAGCATCTGAAAACGAGCAATTTTTTGTCAGGTTTTTTAGCTTTTTGAAGTGGCGTAGCAGCACTACGGATTTGAAAAAGGGTGAAAACAGGACGAAAAAGGGCCGTTTTGACCCAACCGCAAACAAGCCCTAAACGCCTAACGGCGCATGGAGTGAAACAGCGCCAGTTGATTTTTTGCCCTCACCAGATTGTGCTCTGGATAGTTCGTCTTGTAGTAAACATCTCCTTCAAGGTAATCAGCCAAAAAGCGCAGAACCTGCATCAGCGTCAGCCAGGGGCCTCCTTCTGCCAAGCTCTCCCGCTCCGTGGCAGAGAGCAAGGCTCCCATTTTATCGAGAAAACCCATTTGGATGGCCTCAAAAACCGGCCTGCGCATTTCCACTTTTGACAAATCCGCTTCATCCTCCTCTGCCGGGCTGGTAAAAGTTCGCATCATGTCGCCAAAGTCAGACAGGATGATTCCAGGCATCACCGTATCCAGGTCAATCACACAGAGGGGTTGCAGTGTCTCCGCATCAAACAGGAGGTTGTTAATTTTGGTGTCGTGGTGAATGACCCGCAAGGGCAGCTTCAGGCTGGCTATTTTTTTAAAAATCAACTGGTGCTGCAAGACTTCTGCTACTTCTGCCTGAGCTGCCTTCAACCGTTCGGGGATGGCCCTGCTCAACACCTCCCGGAAATAGGCCAGCCGCTTTTCGCCATCGTGAAAACCTGGGATAGAAGGCTGCAACTTCGAGGCATCCATGCCGTCCAAAGCACGGGCAAATGTGCCAAAAGCCAGGGCTGCCTGATAAGCTTGCTCCGGCGTTTCAACCTTGTCAAACGTAATGGTTTTTTCAAAAAAAGGAAAAAAGCGCCAGTAGTTCCCCTCCTCGTCCTGGTGCAGCAACTTTCCGTCAGTCGCTGGCAGGGGTGTCAGGTTTTTGAGCGGATAATCCTGCCTCGAGAGATGCTCCGCCACAAGCCGGATGTTTTGCATCACGACTTCAGGCAGCCGGAAAACCTGGTGGTTCAGACGCTGGAGGAGGTAAGTCTTCATCACTCCTCCCTGCTGCAGCTCTACTTTAAAGGTGTCGTTGATATGCCCTGAGCCATGGGGTGTAAGGCTGATAATTTTCTGAAAATCAAAAAATTGGCTAATGATGGGTTCCATTTTTTTCGTTTTCTTAGCAACTACTGCATTGAACATCAAGTTTTCAGAAAGCATTGGCAAATCCAGCCAGCACTTTAAATGCTGACAGAACTATGTGAAAAATTAAGTCCTGTTACTGTAGTTAGGTTTAGGAACGTGTCACTCAGGACCACAGCGGTGAGGGGTACTTTCCTGCACTCGTCATAGCAGCGAACGCAGCCTGCACCATTTTTCGGTCCTCCCGGTAGGTGACACCATACCATTTTTCATCATTTGGCAAAACTGTGAACGTCACCTTGCCGCTTTCTATGAGGTGGTTGGCAAAGCTCGAGATATAAAACTCTGCCCGGGGCTGGTGAGTATTGGCCTGTACGAAGTGGTCAAACTCCTCCTGTAGGAGCTGGAAAATATGGGGGTGAAAGCCCCAGAGGTTCATCGAAACGAGTGCTCGGGCTTCTAAGGGCGCTTTTAGGTCGTTTCCCTTTTTATAAAAAATACCTTCGGGTGTTTTTTCAATCCCCGTGCATTCAGTCACGGATTTCAGAGTAAAATTTTCATCCATGGAGCAAACACCTCTGGACACGGTTCCGTGCTCCGACAAGGTATTTTCCAAAACATAACCGACCATGGCATAATGCGCCGGCACACAGCGAGTGGAGAGGAATTCTGCCATCTTTTCAAAACCTGAATACCCGTAATAGTCGTCAGCATTGATTGCCACAAAAGGCTCTTTCACCACATCCCTGCCGACGAGGACGGCATGCCCGGTGCCCCAGGGCTTTTCCCGCTCAACCTGCCCCACCACAAAGGGTACGAAGGTATCCATCTCCTGGTAAGCAAAACCCAATTCCACTTTCCCTTGCCAGCGCCTGGCGATCTTTTCCTTAAATTCCCGTTCAAATTGACGCCGGATGACGAAAACAACCTTCCCAAATCCCGCCTTCAGGGCGTCGTAAATTGAGTAGTCCATTATGGTTTCACCTGCCTGGCCGACAGAATCTATTTGCTTGAGTCCTCCGTAGCGGCTACCCATGCCGGCAGCGAGTATCAGTAAAGTGGGCTTCATCAGTTCTTTTTTTAAGAAATAAAGTAAGAGCTTGTTTGCGATTTGGTCACTTGGCTAAAAAGCGGCCCTTTTTCATCAATTTTTCTCCTTTCTTCCGTTTTGAAGCGGCGCTACGCAACAGAAAAAAGGAGAAAAATTGACGAAAAATTGCTCGTTTTTAGATGCTGCTGGGGTTGGGCTGCCGGCGATAAAAAGGTATCTTTTCCCCCCGGTAAGCTCCATCCCAACAGCATCTCTGCTCAAGCACCAAAACGCAAACAAGCTCTAAATCAAAACAGCTTCTTAGAGATTTCCAGCCGATATTGGTGGTTTTGCCAGTGCAAAAATACACACCTTTAATGGCGGACGAACTCAATTTGCCAAAATCACAAACCCACTGGGCAGTGTAGCCGGTGGCTGCTCTTATTTTCGTTTCAGACGGTTCAGCACCTCTTCGGTTTTATCGTAAGCCGGACTTGCAAAGATCATCCCCGAGGCGCTGCTTTTGTCGAAGATAAAATCATAGCCCTTGTCGCTGGCATACTCTTCAATAGCAGCGTAAACCCTGTCTTGGATAGGTTGCACCAGTTCTTTGCGGCGCTGGAAGAGCGCTCCTTCGGGGCCGAATTTGTCCTTCTGCATTTCCCGAACTTTTGTCTCCATTTCCATGATCTCATCCTCTTTTTTGCGGCGTGCGTCGTCGCTCATGAGCACCTGCTCGGCCTGGTAGCGATTGTACTGACCTTTGATCTTGTCGTACTCCTGAGCAATCTCCTGCCGCCAGGTAGCTGCGATGCGGTCAAGTTCTTCCTGAGCTTTTTGATATTCCTGGATGCTTTCCAGAATGGTTTTCACATCTACGTAGGCGATGCGCTGGGCATTGGCTGTCAGCGAAAAGCCAAATGCCAGCAAAATTACAATGATTGTGTTTTTTACCATGATGATCAGAATTTTTGATTTTTTTTAAATTTGGGAACGCCGCCAAAATTAACTCATTCCCGAAGTTCTGTAAGACTAAGACAACTTCTAAACGGCTTCGTTACAAGCGTATTTTGTTAAGTTATTTTTAATAGTTTCCCCAACATACTGTAAATGAATATTTTACAAGCACCCCTTTTCGTAAGTTGTCCTACACTTTAACGAGGGTTTAACCCGCGGTAAAAAAGTTTAACAGCTTTCAGCTCGGCCAATCCTGCGTTAATTCCCTCTGCCGGCTGGCCCAATACTGCCAGGCGACTTCCGCTCCTCGTCCGAAGGTGCAGGAGTAGCAGCAGCGCCTATGAGGCTGGCATCCACCGCTGTATCCAGTTCCCAGTTGGCTCGGAGCTGTTCGAGGGTTTTGCGATAAACCCTCTCTGGCTGGCGGTGCAAGTTGTAGCTGCCGGTTGTCCAGCGGCCGTTCCGGTCGAGGTCCTCGATCACTTCAACCGTGTAGGTCGAAGGGGCAATAAAATTCAGGCGCACTTGGAAACTGTCCACAGCTTCTGTCCGGAAGGTGTGCAGAACGGTTTCCTTGTCAAGGAGCCGGATGACGTAGGCCGTGTCAGGAGAGAGATTTTTCACCCTCAAGTTCAGCGATCCATAATCTTTTTCCTCACCTCCAACCAGCTGCAGGGAAGTGGAGTCAGCATTGGCCAAGCCGAATATGTCAGTTACGCAGCCCGGTAGCAACTGAAGTTCATAGGGTACGGCACCCTTCCAGGGGTAGTCAATCAGCAAATTTCGTCTGTTCAGCGTGTCGGGATAGACTCGTGGCCGGACAGCAGATTTCATCGTATCTTCCAGGAGCAGCACGGCGGCGGGGTCAAAATCTGCCAGCGGGTGGTTGAAAGCCACGGAGAAAGGCCTGCCGGGTGGCAGGCGTACAGGGGGGCCGGCAGGTTGTGCCTTAGCCACCAGCCGGGCTGAGTTTAAAAAAGCATCTCGCAGGCCACTCTTCACCGACACGGTATCGGTTGTGGTATCCCGCTGCAAGTAAATATTCCAGGTTGTATCTTTTCCAAGATGGTACCATAAGCGGATGGTGTCTTTGTCGCTTTCTATAAAAACCTGCTGTCCCAGGCTGTCGTAGGTAATCCGGGCATCATAAGGCTCCCGGCTGAAAGTAAATTTGACCTGGCCGTAGCGATTCAGTTCCCTGCCGCGCAGGAAGAGCGGTTTTTCCTCTGAAAAAATCCTCAGATCTATCTTGGGCACGGGAGGAAAGGGCAGCCTTCGCAGCGAGTCTGCCACAACAGCAGTAGAATCGCCCTGGAGCGTGTCTTTCGCTGCCGGCAAATCAGCTTTTGCAAAGCGCCTGGCAGACAACACGACAAAGCTGTCGGGGAAGCCGATCTGCTCGGCGTCGCTGTCGAAGCGGTAGTTCAGGTTCTGGTCAACGAGTGCAAAGGCTTTGAAAGTGCCGGATTTTACGTTGCTCACTTTAAAGAAGCCCTCCTTATTCGTTCGGGCAAAATAGAAGGGCCGGTCTTTGCGTACCACCGAGTCTGCCAGGTTTTCGTAGAGCATAAGCAGCACGTTGTCAACGGGTTTCCCCGTCCATGCGTCCACCACGGTGCCTTCGACGGAAAGCGAGTCAATAAAGCCACCGGTGGAAAACACAAAGACGACGGGTGCGACATTTCCTTCGGTCAGATCCCGGATAGCTTCGCCAAAGTTGATGACATAGGTGGCACTGTCTCGCAGGATTTCACCTTGGTCAAAAATAATCTGGACGGTTTTTTTTCGCCTCACGATCTCTGGACGGTTTGCCAGGGGCGGAGAAATGACGACCTGATTAAAAACATCCCTCAATTCGACCCATTCATCGAAGGCGAGCACGATAGTTTGCTTTTTAAAATACGTCTGGAAGTTAGGGGTAGAGCGCAGGGAATCCAGCCGGGGTGGCACCGTGTCTTTGGGCCCTCCTTCAGGAGGGATGGGGTTGGCACACCCCCCCAGCAGCCAGTACACCACGAGCAAGACAGAGCAGGCAATTGGAAAACAGTGCTTTTTCACAGGAGAAAAGAAGATTGGCAAATTAAACATGGATTGGCCGGTGGTTCTGTAAAAAGCTTCTAAGGAACGTGTCGGAAATAACTTACGCATTTGGGTGGCGTCTTTTGGGCGCTGGCTGTGTTAGTGAAATAGTTACGTAGCTAAGGCTATGCGCCTATTTCACTGCCTTGCCAGCCCCCAAAATACACTCGCCGAAATACCCAACTTATTTCCGGCACGTTCCTAAATCTGAGAGGCGAGGCCAAAGATGTTGCATTTGCCGAAGTTTAACAAAAGGTTTTTCAGCGAAGGCGCTCGTCCGCCTGCCTTTTCGCCCGCCGCATTTCCAGGTTTCTCGGATGGAAATTGAGAACTGTTTCCCACAGGTAGTCGGCGGTGATGTGGGTATATATCTCGGTGGTGGTGATACTCTCGTGGCCGAGCATGTCCTGCACAGCCCGCAAGTCAGCGCCTCCCTCAATGAGGTGGGTAGCAAAGGAGTGTCGAAAGGTGTGGGGGCTGATGTTTTTATCAATGCCTGCCTGCCTTGCCAGCTTCTTGATGATGAGAAAAACCATGACGCGGCTAAGTTTGCCACCCCGCCGATTGAGGAAGAGGATGTTTTTACAGCTTTCTTTGATGGTCAAATGGCGGCGGACCCCTTCGATGTAAAATCCGATGTGCTTTATGGCCTCTTCGCCGATAGGTACAATGCGCTCCTTTTTGCCCTTTCCACTGACTTTTACGAAGCCAATGTCGAGGTAAAGGTTTGAAATTCTGAGACTGGTCAATTCGCTCACCCGCAGGCCACAGGCGTAGAGCGTTTCCAGCATGGCCCGGTTGCGCTGGCCATCGGGTTTGCTAAGGTCAATGGTGGCCAGCAGGTGCTGAATTTCTTCGTAGGTAAGTACTTCGGGAATTTTGTGGTTGAGCAGGGGCATTTCGAGCAGCTCGGTGGGGTCATTCTGCAAGATGTCTTCGACGAGCAGGTACTTGTAAAAGGCCTTGATGCCAGAGATCATCCTGGCCTGTGAGCGCTGGTCAAGGCCCAGTTCACCAAACCACCTGATCATGTCCTGGAGCATGGCCAGTGTTACCTCTCCCGGGAGGGGGGCTTTGGCAGGCTCGCTTTGGTCTACGGCTGCATCGGGCTGGTCGGCGGCAGCCTGTATTTTGAGATACTCCACCAGCTTGCCGATGTCCCGCAGGTATGCTTCAACAGTGTTTTCTGACAGAGAGCGCTCGAGCGCCAGGTAAGAATGAAAACCGTTGAGATAAGATTGCCACATAATTTTTCGGGAGCCGTTATTTTTCTTTCAAATAGGCTTCGTAGCCCATGCGCTCCAGCTTGCTGTATTTAACAGAAACTTCGTCTGCAAGTTTTTTTTTGAACTCCAGGATCCGCTGCAACAGGGGTGGATCGTGAACGGCCAGGATTTGAGCGGCGAGAATGCCCGCATTTTTTGCCCCATTGAGTGCGACAGTTGCTACGGGCACCCCCCCGGGCATCTGCAAAATGGACAGAACGGAATCCCAGCCGTCTATGGAATTTGAGGATTTGACGGGCACCCCGATTAC